>Ga0105091_10000051_pt1 | contig 39164 bp, 34 predicted proteins | sample PPLLak1March2015_FD_87022 | JGI IMG/M metagenome (GOLD analysis project Ga0105091, IMG submission 87022) | Freshwater sediment microbial communities from Prairie Pothole Lake near Jamestown, North Dakota, USA - PPLs Lake P7 Core (1) Depth... | ecosystem: Environmental > Aquatic > Freshwater >... | reverse complement strand
CCTCAGGCGCCCTGTAGGGGCGCGATGTTATTGAGAGTTCAGCACATCGCGCCCCTACAGGGCACACTACGCGGCCTTGTCGATTCTATAAACATCCGGCTCCTACGGAGCCGAATACACAGATGAGTGAACATTTTCAACACCCTCGCAGCGGAGGGCTGCGAAGCGTCTTTTTGCGAGCAGCCAGGAGCGGAGTAAGCGGGGCCACCCAACTCAGCGGCGGTTGAGTTGGGTGGCCCCGCTTCGTGTTCAGTAATCGTCTCTACTAATTAGGAAGTGCTCCCGACGCTGAAGGATTTGCCCCAAAAGCTCAGTCGACAAACTTATATCCCTCTCCGTAGATCGAGAGAATATGGGCGGGATCGGCGGGATCGTCCTCGAGCTTCTTGCGGAGCTTCATGATGAAATTGTCGACCGTTCGTGTCGTCGGGAAGTTCTCGAAGCCCCAGACCTCGTCAAGGAGTCGGTCGCGTGTTACCACTTCACCCCGGCACTGGATCAGGAGGCGCAGAATGTCGAACTCCCGGGGCGTGAGCTCAACCGGTCGACCGGCACGTTTCGCCTGGAGCTTTTCAAAATCCAGTTCTATCTTCCCGAAAGAATAACGGGCGAGCGCGGCCTCGTCGGTCTTTGCCAGACGCCGGAGCCTTGCCCTGATCCTCGCCACAAGCTCGCGCACGCTGAAGGGTTTGGTGACGTAGTCGTCCGCTCCCACTTCCAGGCCCACCACGCGGTCGATCTCGTCTGATCGGGCCGTCAACATAATGATCGGGGTTTCAATACCCTTACGACGTATTTCACGGCAAACATCGATGCCATTCATGCCAGGCATCATTACGTCGAGAAGGATCAGGTCGGGATTATGCTTGATGACGAGACTGATTCCAGACTCACCGTTGTTTGCCTGGAAGACCTTGAACCCTTCCCGGGCCAGATTGACTTCCAAGCCTTTCCGCAGATCCGGTTCGTCTTCGATGATCAGTATTCTTTGCATCGGGGCCGTGTGAGAAAGACCGTGACATACGCTATCAAGCCTCTCCTGAATTCTCAAGCGGGACTTTAAGGCAGTTAATGGAATCGCGTCACTTAACGCGAGTCAATTGACGATAAGGACGTGGTGTCGGCGGCCATTTGTCAGCGTCCAGGATCCAGATTTGCCGGTCGTTGAAGTAATTGAGGAGGGCGCGATCCTTCTCCGGGTTAAACTCTCGAGCCCAGACCACGTCGGCTCGGTCAATGTTCGCCCTGTTATAGACCCATTCGTGACGGAAATCGTGATCAGGCGCGTATCGGACTAGGACCAGATGCTTCCCGCCTTTCCTCTGCAATTGCTCGGAAACCGACCACGGATCGCCGTGCGGCCGCCAGAAATCGGGCTCGAGCCGGAACAGGAAAGAGACTTTGGCAAGAGTTGTTATCGCCAGGGAGAGGATGGTCGCGAGGGCCAGGGTGCGCGCGAACGTTTGGGGCGATTCCCACAGGGCTTTAAGTCCAAAAACCAAAAGCGCAAAGATCAGCGGCGTATACCCCGCCACATAGTGCGCATTGAGAAAAGGGTAGAAATTGGTGACAAGCAGCCCTACGCCAAGAAACCCGAGTAAAGGAAAGCCGAACTTGGGCCGGAAGACGAAGGCGGCGATGAGAGGTATGGAAAGCGATGGAGCGATGTAGATGAACCACAAAAGCTGGATCCTCTCGCTGTACTCCTTCCGGAAGACGCGCGAGTCGCTCAGGAATCGTCGCTTTCCCTTTTGCGCCTCATACATCTGCTCCAAGTCCTTGAAGGCGAACTCTGGCTTCCTCACCTCCGGTTGCCAAATCAAGCCTACTGGAACCCCGTACTGTTGTTGGCACAGCTGGTACGGGAGAGTGAAGGGATCACCAGTCACCCTATAGTTGTGGTAGGCCGAGACGGACAGGCTGAGCACGAGCCAAACGCCAACCGGCATAAGGAACGAGAACAGTACGGAGATGAAGCGCTGTCGGCGGCGGAGAAGGAGCGTCCAGAGGACGTATGCGAGGCAGGCGGCACTCATCCAGACGGTTTCAAATGGACGTATGTGCCATAAAAGGCCCAGCCCGATCCCGATAAGGGCGGCCCAATACCAGCGGACGGAGTGGAGAAACCGGATCATTCCTCCGAAAACCAGGCAGCCCCCGATTGCCGCGAGCGAGCCGCCCCAGTAGCTGTTCATCCAGTAGCTCATGATGCCGAGCTGAAGAGAGGCAGCGAAGCAACCGACGGCGGCCCAGCGAGGGCCAACCCAGGCAAGCAAGGCCCAATAGACGGCGGCATTCATCGCCGCCGCTGCTGCAACAACTGCAAACCAGGGATGCCCCAGCAGACCCTGCCCCAGTGCCAGGAGTGCACCCTGCGCCAACGGATAGATGGAGCTGTAGGTCGGCTGCTGCAGAACGTACATGGTCTCAAGGTGCTGCCAGAACGGATGGGGCGCATTAGCGATGCGGCCGGACAGCAGAGTGTCGGCTATCAATAGGTGGCCGAATTCATCGTGGATGAAGGGGTGGGGCATCGGGAACCATGGCAACAAAGCGACCCGCAAAACGGGGGGGAACAAAGCAATGACCGCGCAAAGGAGGGCAGGGCTGCGGGACCAGTTCCTGAAGCGCTCCACAATTCCTGCGAAATTAGTGGCTCGGCGCAAAAGCCAGAAAGAGATCACAATCGCCACGATGAGGGATGAAGCATCGGCCAGCCAGGCGGATAGGAACATGCTCCGGGATAAGCTATCAAGTGCCGGCTGAATCCTCAACCTTAATACCTTCGAAGTCGGGGGATAAGGAGACCGCAGCTTGACCTGCGGTTCGGGAATTTGCCAAGATTTTTTTAAACCATGCGAGGTTACCTTGAAAAGGGTTGCTCTTTTCTCATAGCCGCTCAGAACGAGGATGGAGGATGGGGATACTCCGCCAGGTCGGGACAGAGCGCCCCGGAACCTTCCTGTCACTCACTTTTGGCCCTTCGGGATTTCTCGGCCGACTCCGCGGCAAAGGGCTTGTCCTGGCTTGAGTCAAGGATCGGGCCCGACGGGGGGCTGCGATACGAAGGCGATGAGGATATTCATTGGAGCACTTCGCTGGCCGCTTACTGCCTTGTCCGTCTCAGGCACAAGGAAGCCAAGGACGCGGGGAAGCTCCGCGCTTGCCTCGCGTGTCTTTCCGCGCTGAGAGGGAGCAGCGACAAGGGTGTCGGCTGGGCCTGGACCAATCAGACATTCAGCTGGGTGGAACCGACTAGTTACGGGCTCCTGGCCCTGAAAGCGGCCGGACAGGCCAATAACCCAAGAGTTCGAGAAGCCGAGGTGATGCTCCAGAGTCGAACGTGCGCGGACGGAGGTTGGAACCAGGGCCTTTTAAGGGCCTTCTATGAACAGGCGGAGCCCCTCGCCACGCAGACCGCGCTTGGGATTCTGGCGCTCCAGGACGTGCCCGCCGCGCGGACTCCGATTCTGAAGGCCGTCGCATATCTGCGATCGGCAGCCGGGACGCATCCGACCGTACTCTCCCTCGTGTGGTCAACCTTGGCGATGAACGCAATCGGTGAAGATCCGGGCAGTCTTCCGGCGGAGCTGGAGAAAAGGCAAGAACCCGAAGGCAGCTGGCGGAGCTCGGTTCTCCTCACCGCCTTGGCCGTGCTTGCATTGCAGGCGGTGACAGGGGGGCGGAATGCGTTCAAGCTCTAAGCGCCGAATCACGCGCCGCGATATTCTCGGGCTCGCCATCACCCTGGGCGCCGGCTCGGGGCTGGGATTGCTCGGCTCCAACATCGTCCGCCGCCTGCGGCAGCCCGAAGCTACAGTCACCATCCTTGAGGCTGCCTCTTACGAGGTGAATCTTGAGCGCCTGCTCCGCGATGCACTCCGACTCTATCCCGGGTTCTCCTCGTCCATCAGAGGGCGGCGTGTGGTTCTAAAACCGAACCTCGTCGAGTACCACAGCGACCGTCCGGTTAATACTCATCCCAAGCTGGTTGCAGCAGCTGTCGAAGCGTTTCGCTCCCTTGACGCCGCCGAAGTCACCGTTGCTGAAGGGCCTGGCCACAGGCGCGACACGGAACTCTTGCTCGAGGAATCCGGACTGGGCGCCGAGTTACGTTCCATCGGGGCAAAGTTCGTGGATCTGAACCTCGACCCGATATATCCGGTGAAGCTCGATGCAAGTCTCACCCGACTTAAGCGCCTTTGGTTGCCTCGCACGATTCTTGACGCGAATATCGTGGTCTCAATGCCTAAGATGAAAACCCATCATTGGGCGGGCGTCACGTTATCAATGAAGAACATGTTCGGGGTGGTCCCCGGGGCCAAATATGGCTGGCCTAAAAACCTCCTTCATTGGCGCGGCATTGAGAACAGCATCCTCGACATTGTCGACGCCGCTCGCCCTGCTTTCGCGATTGTGGACGGAGTGGAGGGGATGGAAGGAGACGGACCGATCCACGGGCGGCCGGTCAAGTGCGGAGCTATCGTTATGGGCAACAGTCTTTCGGCTGTCGATGCCACCGGTGCGAGAATCATGGGAATTCGCCCCGGAAATCTCCGATACTTGTGGATGGCGCTCGATCACGGCGGTACGATTCACAGCAGCAGGATCAGGCAGATGGGTGAACCGATCAGGCGGTTGCAGCATGATTTTGCCCTCAACAAAGAGTACCAGTATCTGCGAAAGCCTCTCAGCATCCTGGATTTCGCAGCAGGGGTGTGAGCCACGACACACTGAATAATCAGCTCAAATGCGCACCTCAGGGGGAGAGCCCTAGTGGCTCGGCTCTGAGGACTAAAACGCAAGTGTGAGCCGACCGGGGGGAGAGTGAGCAAAGCAGCAGAATCCGATATTAGTGCCTGCGCACTTGCCGGAATCAAACAGGTCTCGCTCGCAACTCGTCCGATTCTGGTCGGGCGGTGGCTCGCGTTGGTCATCTGCCTCGGATTTGCCGGCGTTGGTATCCTCACCCTGCAGAGCGGCCCGCCGCTTTGGTTTGACGAGGGATGGGTATTGACGGTCGCCAGGGACTGGACGGAGACCGGCTACTACGGGGAGCACCTCCTGGGCAGAGTTAACTCTGCCTCCATGATGAACGTCGGTTTTCCCGCTGTTTTGCCGATCGGCTTCAGCTTTTCGATTTTTGGAATCGGCATCTGGCAAGGGCGGCTTCCCAGTCTCCTCTTTACTCTGGCTTCCCTGTACCTGGTCTTTTATCTCACTTCCCGCCTCGCGAATCGCACCGCAGGCTATCTGGCTCTGGTCGGGCTCATCGTCACCTCGACCGCGTTCCACCCCCTTATATGGGGCAAGCAAGCACTCGGTGAAAATGCCGCGATTTTCCTCTTCCTCGCTGGTTTCGCACTGTTCCTCGTTCAAGGTCGCGGATCTTCGGCTGCAAGCGTTTTGGCTGCCGCTTCATGGGGTGCCGCATGCATCACGAAGATGCAGTTCTTGCCTTTCCTGACAGCGGCCTTTGTTGCCCCGTTGCTTCTCGCCCTTTACCAACGCCGCACAGCAACCGCCAAACTGATGGGAATCTGCCTGGGCGGCACCTGGCTCGCCTACCTGGTATTTCTCCAAATTCAGGAAACCCTTGTCGGACAGGAAATGCTGAAACAACAGGGGCTCTATTCCTCGAGTGCCTTCGCGCCTCTCCTTTCCCTGAGAGGTCCGGCGTTCATAATCGCCCTGACCTACGGTTTGCCATCGATCTTGTCGCTTTACGCGGCGGTCCGGGCTTTTGGCAAGAAGCTTGTCGTTGATCTCTCGCGACGAGAGTCGCTTACGCGCTTGGCGATACTTGTTTTTGCCGTCTCCTGGCTGCTTTGGTACTTACTGCTGTCCGTGGCCTGGGCCCGTTACCTCTACCCGCTGGTTTTTGTCTCAAGCATATTTCTCGGGCAGTTCCTGTCGGATCTCATTTTCGGATCGGTTGAGGGTAACAGTACCTTCAGCCGGATTCCCCGTTTGCCCCGGGTCTTGCTGGCCGCAGGCCTGATTCTCGGCCTGGGTGTTCAGACTGGTCGGGGACTGGCCGCTAGCTTGTCCTACGGTAACAGCTCTCTGATTCAGGTCGTGGAATTCCTGAATTCCAAGCCGCAAGCCAAGGTTATCGAGTCGTACGACATGGAGGTGTTCTTTTTCCTCCCAAACGAGAAGCGGCACCATCCGCCGGATGCCGTCCAACTCCAGGTAAACCGACGCGCATTTCTTAAAGAACAGGTTGAGATTGATTATGATCCCCTGGCCGTTGACCCCGACCTCTTGGTAGTCGGTCATCAGAGCAGGCTGTGGGGGCTGTACAAAGGGGCGGTCAAGAGTGGGAACTTCGTTCCGGTTAAGAGGATAGGGGTCTACGAAATCTACGAGAGAGTTCGGGAAGGGGAACAGCGGGGAGCTCCGGTCGCAGCTCAGATGAAGGTGCAGAGATGAACGGGAACACAACTGCCCCCGTAATATCGGAGCCTTCCAGTACAGACGCTCCCCTGAACAGGCGGGGGGGTCCTGTAGTACGAGTCGAACTTTTCTGGCGCCTCGCCCCCTTCCTGATCGTGCTCTGGATGACGTCGTTGTCGACCCTTCCCGCGCTCGATTTCTGGTGGCACATTAAGGCAGGGCAGGTGATCCTCGAGACCGGAGCCATTCCGGTCAAGGACATCTTCTCCTTCACGGCCGCCGGGCACCCTTACTTTCTCCAGAACTGGCTGGCGGAGGTTTTGCTCTACTTGGTTTACAGGGCGGGCGGACCGCCACTCGTGATCTTTTTCCACACCCTGCTGCTCATCGGTACAGCCCTGCCGGTCTACCTCCTGGCGGTGCGTCGCGCTTCCGCGATTCAAAACGCCGCGCTCGCGGCCTGCCTGGCGGTGATTCCCCTGGCGCTTCACAGCCATATCCGGCCTCAGGCTTTTTCCTTTCTCCTGTTTGCCTGGTTCTGGTTCGTCCTTGCTGAGTTCCGTTCGCGCCGCACCCGTATGCTTTGGCTCCTGCCAGTGCTGATGGTGGCTTGGGTGAATCTGCACGGCGCTTTCGTTCTCGGCATTGTTTTGATTCTCCTGTTTATTGTTCTGGATGTGGCGGCACGGCTGTTCCATGAATCGGAGTGCTTCACCAGCTTGGAGATCCGAAAGGTCGTGAGCGCATTGGTGCTCACCTGCGCGGCCACGCTCGTGAATCCTCAGTTCTTAGGGATTTACGATTATGTCGTAACGACCGTCTGGCATCCCGTCGCTTTGGCGCGCGTAACCGAATGGCAATCGCCCGATATACGCAGCTTCGGTGATGTCGTCCGGTTCTTTGCCCCGTTCTTCCTGACGACTTTTATATTGATCCGATCCAAGGCGAAGCCACGGGTCGAGGATGTCGGGATTCTCCTGGCTTTTGCCGTGTTTGCTCTGACAGCGAGAAGGAACGGCGCCTGGTTCGCGATGATCGCGGGTCCGGTGATCGCCGCTTACCTGGATCTTCGCATCGGCTCCCGGGCAGACCGGGTCGAGAAGCGTAAGCTGAATCTGGTCATCGCCGCTGTCCTCGTGGTCTGTACCCTCCTGAGCCTTCCGTGGATCCAGCAGCAACTGACCGATCAGAGTCCGGAGCGCTTGTTCCTCGATCCGAGTCTCCCGCTCGGAGCGGCGAATTTCATCGAGGCCAGACAACTCAAGGGGCACATCTTCCATCCTCAGAGCTACGGCGACTACCTGATCTGGCGACTCTGGCCGGCTCAACGCACGTTCATCGACGGCCGTGTCCCGATTTTCTCTCGCGAGCTCGCGCGCGATTACTTCGACATCCTGGATGCACGCCCTGATTGGGAGCTACGCACGCAAAGGTACGGAATTCAGTACCTGCTGCTCGATAGAAATGCGGCCGACCAGGAGAAATTGGTGGAAGCGGCCAAGAAGACGGGATGGCACGTTCTCTTTGAGGATGAACGATCCGTTCTGTTTACAAAGTCCCGGACAGAGGCTGGATCATAGGCCCGGATCCGAGAGGAAGGGTTTTGGAAACGTGATCGCAGATCGGACCAAGATGGTCGAAAAGCGAGGCCCGGAAGACGGCAGGGCAATGCTGCGTCGATCCTTCAGCCTGGAGCTTGATCATCTCTGGCTCGCCGTCCCCTTCCTGCTCGTCGTGTGGATAAGCTCGGCGGTCCCTCTGCCTGCGTTGGATTTCTGGTGGCACTTGAAGGCCGCGCAGATCATTCTTGAAACCGGCTCGATTCCGGCTACGGACATTTTTTCGTACACGTCAGCCGGGAAGACGTACATCCTGCAAAACTGGCTTGGCGAAATTGCCTTCTACCTGGTCTATCGGGCTGGTGGTCCCGCCCTTGTCATCTTCTTCAATACCCTGTTGCTCCTCGCTGCGCTCGTCCCCGTTTACCTCCTTTGCCTGCAATCCGCTGAAAGCCGACGGACCGGCGTTCTGACTTCATGTCTGGCTGCGATCCCTTTGGCGTTCCAGGGCAACATACGGCCACAAGTCTTCTCGTTTGTGGTGTTTGCCTGGTTCTACTTCATCCTGGTGCGCCACCGGAAAGGCGCCAGCCATGCGCTGTGGCTCCTGCCCCTGCTCATGGCTTTCTGGGTCAATCTTCACGGCGGCTTCGTTCTTGGGCTCGCACTGCTCCTGTTTTTCCTCGGCCTTGACTTGTTGGATGCCCTGCTCAAGCGGGGAAGGCATCCGCACTTATCCAGGCTGATTGTCGTCACTCTTTTGACTGCTGCAGCCACTCTGCTTAATCCACAACTGGCGGGCGTTTACCGGTACGTCGCCGGTGTGGCAGCGGACCCGGTTTCGCTCCGCTACGTGGTGGAGTGGCAAGCTCCACAAATTGGCAACGTCGCCGACATTCTGCGGTTCTTCGGACCCTTTTTCCTCGGCCTTTTCATTCTGATTCGTTCCGACAAGAGGGCCTCTTGGGAGGAACTCGCTCTCTTCATGGCGTTGGCCTTCTTCGGCTTTACGGCTCGAAGGAACGCCGCTTGGTTTGCCTTGGTAGGGGCTCCGATCCTCGCGCGCCATATTTCTTTACCAAGTCATGTCCGGCTGCGCTCTCTCGAAGGTGGTCTGACTCGTCGTCTGAACCTGTTGATCGCAGTTCTGCTGTTGGCGGCGACGGTCCTCGGCCTCCCCTGGCTCGAGCGCCTCCGGAGCAGCCAGGATGCGGATCTCTTACTCCTTGAACCTCGACTTCCGGTCCGGGCTGCGGACTTCCTCCTGACGAAACGGTTGGAGGGACGCATTTTTCATCCTCAGCACTACGGGGATTACTTGATCTGGCGGTTGTGGCCCCACCAGTTGACCTTCTTTGATGGGCGGGTCCACCTGTTTCCGATGCAAGTGGCCGAGGACTATTTCACGATTCAGCGGGGTGGGGCAGGCTGGGAAGAGACAGCCGGTAAGTACGGCATCCAGTATTTGCTCCTTGACCGTAACGACGAGGACCAGAGTGGGCTGCTGAAATTCGCTAGGGACAGTGACAATTGGCGGGTGCTCTACGAGGATGGCAGATCGGTCCTTTTCACGCGACAGATTGATGGTAAAACCGAATGTGTGACAAATTGAACCGAGCTAAGCGTCGCTCGGATCGTGCGCATGTTTAGAAAGAGGAACATGACCTCTCGCTCAGATCGCCGGGCAGTGCAACAGATAATAGTCAACCTGGTTCGGAGTCGGGATCCGGTCCTGGTCATTTCCCGCTATATCCTGGTAGGAGTCCTGGTCGTTTCGGGCTTGCGCTGGCTCAATGCCGCTGCCATCTCGCTGGAACCGGAGATGACGACCAAGAAAGACTTCCTGCAGGATTTTGTCATGGGGAAGGCGGTTGCCAACGGGGTTAACCCGTATCTCCCGACCAGTGAGCTCGTTGACCGCTTTGTGGGCAGACTGCCTCACCTGGTTTTCGCCCACCCTTGCCCTCACCCCCCGCCGGTGGCTCTGTTGCTTGCCCCTCTCGCTCCGTTTGACTATCAGACCGGTGCCACTATCTGGTTTCTGCTTGAGGCTCTGGCGATCGTAGCGATCGTAGTTCTTCTCTCGCACCATGTGAAGGAGAAGCAGACCCTGATCGAATGGCCGCTGATAGTCCTTGCCGGCTTTGCGTGGCACCCGTTCGGCCAGGAACTGGTTCTCGGCCAACTTGGCGCCCCTCTGCTCCTGCTTCTGGTGTTGGCCTGGCGATCGCTGCGTGCAGGCCGTGATGTAAAGGGAGGCGTGTTTCTCGGGCTTTCCTTATCCATCAAACTCTTCACCTGGCCGATCCTGTTGTTCTACCTGCTGCGAAGACGGTGGCGAGCGAGTTTCGCGACCGTTGCGAGCGCGGTTCTCGTCAACCTGCTTTCGGTGCTCGTAATCGGAGTGGAACCGGTTCGCTACTACTTCTTCGAGGTATCTGGTCAGGTCTTTGATTCGTACAAATCCGCCGAATACAACCTCTCGCTCTGGACGGTCGGATGGCGACTGTTCCAGGGAACCGGCTCTCCTGTCTTGAAGGACATGCACGCGCACCCGTTGGTCAACGCCCCTGCGATTGCGCCGATCGTCAGCATTCTCGTCGTCGGCACGGTTCTCATGGCAGGTCTTGTGTTGGCTTGGCGGATGCGTGACTCGGATTCTTCTTTCGGTATTCTTACTTGTGTTTCAATCCTGATTAGCCCTGTGGCTTGGCCGCATTACCTGATGCAGGCGGCTTTGCCGGCTGTGATTGCGATCCGACTATGCCTGAAACGTGAGCTCCCGGGGAAAGCGAGTTTCCTTCTGCTGGTGGCCTGCATCCTTTTGTTTGTTCCCTACCACGGGATTCGCGACCGACTATTGTCCGGCAACCCGGAGATGGGCCCAGGTCATTTCGTTCCATTTGTCCTCACTCTCCCGATTCTCCTGCCCGCCCTCGCCGTCCTCCTCCTCATCCCCCTCTTGGGGACGCTGGATAAAATGAACGGCCAGTCGGCGGGCACTAGCGTCGACCGTAAGAGTTTGGAAACAGAGCCGTTGAGGGCGCGATGCATCCGGTGATTTCTGCGGAAGAAACGTCAATCAGACACTCATCCGGAAACGGATGGCGAAGGGCAGAGCCGGTCATCCGGCGACTGCTCATACTGGCGATCCTTTTTGGGCAGATCGCCTACCATTTCAGCCGGGCTAACGCCTACCTGGAGACGGATCTCTGGTGGCACCTGGCCACCGGCCGCTGGATCGTGCAGAACGAAAGCGTTCCTTCGGTGGACCCTTTTTCGGAGTACGGCCTAAACCGGGCGTGGACTGCGTACACTTGGCTCTTTGACGTGCTCTTTTTCGAGGTCCACGAGAGGTTTGGCCTGCTTGGTATCGAATACCTGAAAACACTCCTCGCGTTGCTGTTCAGCGTGGCTCTGTACTGCCTCCTCCAGAAGCTTGTAGGGTCTTTCGGCTTCGGGGCCCTCTTGACAGCCCTTGTCGTAGCTGCCTGCCTCCCTCTTGCGACTCCGCGCCCGTGGCTATTCACGATCCTGTTCTTCACCATTGAGCTTGGAGTACTTACCCGCCTCCGGAATAGGGGCAGGACCAGGGCCATCTGGATACTGCCGCTGCTCTTTGCGCTGTGGGCAAATCTCCATGTCCAGTTCGTTTACGGCCTCATTCTCATTGGCATTTTCCTTTTGGAGGGCCTAGGTGACCGGTTCTGGCGCGGAGGTGAAGGCTATACCGGTACCTGGAGCTCAGCACGACTCTTTGCTCTGATCCTTGTGATCTGCGCCAGTGCCGTCTGCTTGAATCCTTACGGGCTTTCAATCTATCGGACGGTATGGGGCTATGCGAACCAAGCCGGAATCTATCTGCTGATCCAAGACCTGTCGCCCCCCAACTTCCGGTCCCCGACGCACTGGGTCTTTATCATGCTCGTGCTTGGTGGGGCACTAGTGACCGGGCAGAGGCGGAGCCGCTCGATGCTTCCTTACCTGCTTCTGCTTTTCGGCGTCTTCGTGGGGCTACGGATGCAGCGGGACGTGTGGTTGGGAGCGGTGGCTGGCGCGGTCATCCTCGCCGGTTGGCCCGCTGGGCGCAGAATTATCGCCCGGGATAACGAGTGGGTCCCCAACTTCAAGGTCCTGCTTGCCGTCGTTGCAGTCTCGGTTTTCGTTGTTCCTTTGGTTTGGCCTCAGAAAGAAGCAGAGCTGCAAAGACAGGTAGGTAACTACTTTCCCGTCGACGCCGTGCGCTTCATTTCGTCTCGTGGTGGAGAGGAGCGATTGTTTAACGATTTCGGCTGGGGCGGGTATCTCATTTGGTCCTTACCGTCGACACGAGTCTCAATCGATGGCAGGACGAATGTCCACACCGCTTCCCGGGTCGTCAGGAGCTACCTCACGTGGAGCGGAAATCCGGACTGGGCATCGGACCCCGATTTGCAGAAGGCACGCCTGATCCTCGCTCCCAAGAGACAGGCTCTGGTATCCATTCTCCATCTGCATCCTGGCTACCGGGTGATTTACGAGGATCGACTCGCGGTAGTCTTTAGAAAAATCGCGGCGCAAACCGGCCGGTGAGGGCACATGCCGGATAAGAAAACAAGGTTAGCTGACCGGCCCGGGCTGAAACTTCTGATCCCGCCGTTTCTCGCCATTTGTGGGGTTCTCGCGCTCGTCATATACCAGTGGGGGCCGGAAACGGTGACTCGGGATTTCACCGCGTTCTATGCTGCTGGGAAAATGGTCATCGAGTGCCCTCATCTGCTCTACGATGCACCTACACAGCTCAAATACCAGACGAATCTTGGCCTCGGTCCTGACTTTCTGCCTTTTCCCTACCCCGCGATCGTGCCCCTAATCTTTGTCCCTTTTACGTTTTTTCACCTGAGCACCGCGTACTGGCTGATGTTGGCCGTCAATGTCGGCCTGCTTTTCCTCGGCCTCTTCCTCATGATCAGAGAGTACGCACTGAAGCGAGAGGAAACTAAGACGCTTTTGTTGGTCGCTTCAACTGCCTTTCCGATTTTTACCACGCTGGTGGCTGGCCAGTTCGCCTTTGTTATTTTGCTCTTCTTTGTCATGTTCTTCGCCGGGGTGAAGAAGAACCGCACAACGGCCGGAATCTGGGCCGGAGCACTGGTGCTGAAACCGTCGCTGCTGGCTGTCCCCCTGCTGGTTTTGATCCTGATTCGGAACTTCCGAGCCCTGCTCGCGGCAGGAGTGACTGCTGCCGCGATAATCGTATTGTCCGGGCTGGTGGTCGGGTGGAGGGGCATGGCGGACGAGGCCGCCTTGTTGCTGGCTATGGGGCGTGACCCGGCCGCTTTGGCTAACCTTCAGTTCATGCATAATCTCCGCTCGCTCTCTCATTGGCTCAACCTGGGTGACGTCGGCGCATTGATTCTGTCAGGACTCGTCATCCTCTCGCTTTTTGCCCTTCCCCGGGCGGCACAATCCACATCTTCGTTCCTGGTTGCCTCCTTAACCGCCACGGCTCTCGTTTCTCCTCACCTTCATACTTATGATTTGCCGATTCTGCTTCCTCTGGCAGCCTTCGGAGTCCCGGCCGGGATCTGGTGGCAGCGGGCCTGCTTCCTGGGACCCTTAGCGATCCTGTTGTTGACGTACAAAACAGGGGCAGTTCCGATCATTCCGGTTGTCTTGTTCACCCTATTCGTCGTCTGCGTTGTGCAAGTTCACAGAAGAAGGCTTCCTCCGCATGGTGCGGCAACCAGCCAACTGCCGGCAGAAGGCTCAGCAGAGCCTGTTCATCCTTCCAAAACCTAGCGGATCGGAACCTGGGTCTTGATCGGGGGCGATGAAGATGCGGACTATGCAGCAAGGCGGGAACGCAGCGAGGACAAGCCGGGCAAGGGAAGCGGGGCACGGGGGGCAAGGGCCAAGGGGACGCTGGCTAAAGTTGAAAACGCCGGGGTTATTGCCCGTCTCGTCTTTATCGACGAGAGACGGATTGTCAGGGAGGTTCGGTTGGCAAGGACGTCTTCGTCGAGAGCGTCCAGAGACCATGGAGTGGGGTATTGATTACGTGAAGGGAGATAACGTAAGGGGTGCTGGCCCCGAGAAGAGGCTGACAGAGGATGCCATCACAAGTAACCACAACCAAAGCCAACAGACCAAGCCGCCGCCCAGACGAAAGAGGACGGAAACAGTAGAGCGCCTTTGTTCCCGGTTTCGATATTCGCATGCCTAGACGGCCATGCTTGTGCCTCTTAGTGCTAAAGCAATCTAGCTGGCCATCCCCCCAACCAGGATACGAGTCCCTAACGAGTCAAACCAGCGCGAAGATCCGATTCGAACCAAGTCAGTCAGGCGGCCTGGACACTGCATACGAATGGGCTGCGTTGTCCACGCAGCAAGGCGAGTGAGCCAACAGGAGCGCGGACCGGGCAGCGGGCTTGCCGGTAGATCTTCCTGTCTACCAGTTCCTGACGCAGGGCTCTTATCTGCTCCTCATCTCCCATCGCCTGGGCATCGTTCATGTACCGCGCATGTGAAAGATAGACCGCTGGCGCATAGCCCTCGGCCTCGTTTTGCCGGATGATGTCCCGCAAGAATTCGTCCTCGTTTTCGATTCTCAGGCCACCCCGGTGTTGAAGGCAGCCGAAGTGCAACTGGGTGGCACGGTCGGGAGCAACTCCCCATAGTCGAGTCAGGGGCATCAGCCAAGACGGGTGCTTTATACCGGCGAGCCGGAGTCGAGCTGACGAGAACCGGTACTCTTCGGGCCGCCTGACTAGGCGGGCACGGAGGGGGTTTAACTCGATGTAGAGAGCAACCGCCTGAAGAGCACGTGGACTCTCAAGCAGGTTCGATTTGAAGCGATCGGCCCAGAGCTGCCCCTTCCGCCCGAACCTTCGGTTATACCACCGCGCGTAGTCCGACTCGACATTGCGCATCAGCTCAGAAACGTCGAAGAGTCGCCGGTTAAAACGCCTCCATTGGGCCTTGCGCCAAAACAGGTATGGCTTGATCAGGCGATCTTTGTAAAGCGCCTGAGCGATCCGACGCAGTTCCACCTGGGTCAGGATTCGGAAAGCTTGGAACTGCACGAGCGCGTGATAGTGGTTTCCCATGATGGCAAAGGCGGCAAGCACGCAGAAGTAGATGTCGGCGTAGAACAGCAATATCTCAAGGAACTTTTCGCGAGCACCGTGCTGCTGAAGCGGATAAAAGCTCGGGTCCCCGGCCAAACGATTATACAGATGATAGCTTTGATCCCGGCCTTCGGGTTTCAGACGTGCTAAGCGGGGCATGTTATTTCCTCCGAGTTCGCTTTCAAATATTCCCTCGTTACCTATAACGCCCGAGCTGCAAAAACTACGAAACTATTTTTGATGTGATCCCGGCTGTATCCCGATGAAGGCTCATTGACCAGTCAGCTTCCGGCCGCGTCTGAAGAACGAGCGTCCCCGGTTTCAAGAAGGCCAGGTCAGTCCGGGCGGCTAGAATGCCGGGCATGCCGACCGCTCGTTCTAAGACTTTGTATGCGTGCCAAGCGTGCGGGTCGAACAGCCCGAAGTGGGTGGGGCGGTGCCCGGCCTGCGGCGAATGGAACACCATGGTCGAGGAGGAAGAAACCTCCTCTTCGGTTTCTCTGCCGGTCGCCGGGCCCGCCGTGCCTTACGGCCAGATCGAACAACAGGATGCGATTCGAATCCAAACCGGGAACCAGGAGTTCGACCGGGTGCTGGGCGGGGGTATCGTCGCCGGATCGCTGGTCCTGCTTGGCGGTGAACCTGGAATCGGTAAGTCCACCCTCTTGCTCCAAATCGCTGAAGCGCTCTCGAGCCAGCAACGGAGGGTACTTTATGTGGCCGGGGAAGAGTCAGTCCAACAGATCAAACTCCGCGGGGAACGGATCGGCATTCGGGGGGCGAACCTCCTTCTTTCCTCCGAAACCTGCCTTGAGCACGCCTTCCACGAGGCTTCACAAATCAAGCCCGATGTCCTGATTGTCGATTCAATACAAACGGTCTTTACCGAGAAGCTCGGGTCGGTCCAGGGCAGCATCGGCCAGATCCGCGAATGTACAGGGCAGCTTCTGAACTTTGCCAAACGCGAGCAAATCTCCACTTTCCTCATCGGGCACATCACAAAGGACGGCTCGCTCGCAGGGCCAAAGGCGCTCGAGCACTTGGTCGATACGGTCCTCTATTTCGAGGGCGATCGCCATCAGAACCAGAAAATCATCCGCGCGGTCAAGAACCGCTTCGGGCCGGCCAACGAGCTCGGCATTTTTCAGATGACGGGGAAAGGCCTGATTTGCGTGGAAAACGCCTCTCGCCTGGTCCTGTCCGAGCGACCCGCCCAGGTGCCCGGGTCGGTCGTCCTGTGCGCGATTGAAGGCACCCGACCCGTGCTGGTCGAGCTCCAAGCCTTGGTTAGCCAAACAAGCTACAGCACCGCTCGGCGCACCGCGAACGGCGTCGATCCCAGCCGGGTCGCTCTGCTTCTCGCCATGCTCGAGAAGCGGGTCGGTCTGCACCTGTTGGGAAGTGACGTTTACGTGAACGTTGCCGGTGGCCTGGCTCTTACCGAACCCGCGATCGACCTCGCCCTCGTGATGGCGATCATTTCGAGCTTCCGAGACCGGCCAATCAGTCAATCGACCGTCGTCTTCGGTGAGGTAGGACTCGCCGGCGAAGTGCGAGCCGTAAATCTGGCCGATTGCCGTGTGAAGGAAGCCGCGCTGCTAGGCTTCGAGCGCGTAGTTCTGCCCAAGAGCAACCTCCCCCTCCCCGATCCCCAAAATGGCCTAAAAATCACCGGATGCACAGCAGTGCAGGAGTGCCTCGACTGGCTGGACAGCCGGAAATGATGGGGCTAGAATAAAATTGTCAATAACTTAAGAGCAAAAGTAGGAAGGATACCGCTTCGGGAAGCGGTGCGTCTCAGCGCAGCTTGCCATGGCTCGGCAAGTAACTCGAGACCGCGGTAGCGGTTCCTTCTTCGAACGATGCTTATTCCTGAAAAGAGGGATCATTATGGGCTTGTGGCTGATACGGGCTCTTTTCGCGCTTATCTTCACAGCAGCCACTTTTTACCTGAAACCGTTCCAGCTTTCTCAGTGGGCGGCTCTGGTGGTCGGGTTTCTTGCCGCTATCAGTATCATCCTGTTTGAAATCAACGTCCGCCACAGTTCACTGAAAACGCTCATCGGGGCTGCTTTAGGCTCGACTCTAGGAATCGTGGGCGCGGTACTGATCAGTTCCATTGTTGACAACATGGAGTTCCTCCCGCCAAATACTGCCACCTTCCTGCAGGTCCTCATACTCGCGGTCATGGGTTACGTCGGCTTGGTCATGGGAATCACGAAGGGGGACATGCTGAACCTAAGTTTCGGCGGCCTTTTCGCGGAGCGTCCCACCAAGAAATCCGCAAAACTCCTGGATACGAGTGTAATCATTGACGGCCGGGTCGCCGACATCGTTGAAACGGGGTTTCTAGAAGGCCAGCTATTGGTTCCCGAGTTCGTCCTGAGAGAACTTCAAATGGTCGCTGATTCGGCCGACTCTATTAAGCGCAATCGAGGGCGTCGCGGATTGGACATTCTCCAGAGAGTTCAGAAGGAACCGAGCATCAAGGTACAAATCATCGAGGACGATTATCCCGATATCAAGGGCGTGGACCTGAAGTTGATCGAATTGGCCAAAGATACCGGGGCGAAGATCGTCACGAACGACTTCAATCTGAATAAGGTTGCGCAACTGCGGGGCGTTGACGTCCTGAACATCAATGAGTTGGCCAATTGCCTGAAGCCGGTGGTCCTGCCCGGAGAGACCATGCGCGTTTTCATTCTGAAGGAAGGCAAGGAGTATAACCAAGGCGTTGCCTATTTGGATGACGGGACGATGGTCGTGGCCGACAATGCGCGCAAGATGATCGGGAAGACTATCGACATTCAAGTGACGAGCGTGCTCCAAACAACGGCCGGCAAGATGATCTTCGGCAAGTTCCAAGCAAACGGCGAAGGACAGCCGAAGAGTGACTACGAACGCGAGCAACGGGTAACACGAGCTTGATCGGACTGATTCTGGCAGCCGCCGGCGCCGGCTCTCGTTTTGGTTCTGCCGTCCCTAAACAGTTCCTCCCCCTCGACGGTGTCCCAGTGTATCTCCGTTCACTCGAAACCTTTTCACCCCTGGTGGATCGCGCCGTCGTTGTGGTTCCCTCTGCCTGGAAGGACCGGGTGATCTGCGAGACTCGCGATCGATGGCAAGGCCGGATAGATGTTGAAACCGGCGGGGAACAGCGCCAGGAGTCGGTCAGGCGCGGCCTGCTCTTCTTGCCGCCGGTTGAGCTCGTGCTTATCCATGATGCTGCCAGGCCATTCGTAACCACGGATCTTATCAGGCGCGTTCTCGATGAATCACGGCGCTCGGGCGCATGCATTCCGGGCCTGCCGGTCAGCCAGACCGTGAAGGAAGTAGCCGGATCCATCATCGTTCGAACTCTTGATCGAACCCGCCTGGTGCTGGCGCAGACCCCACAGGGTTTTCGACGTGAGATCCTGATTGAGGCTTTCAGGAAAGCCGAAGAGGACGGTTTCTGCGGAACCGACGAGTCGATACTCGTCGAGAGAATCGGAATTCCAGTCTCGGTGGTGGAGGGCGAGCCGGGTAACCTCAAAATCACTTTCAGACATGACGTGCCGGGCCAGTTATGACAAAGACCAAATTTCGGATCGGCAGCGGCTACGATTTTCACGCTTTCACGGCTGGCAGGCGCCTGATACTGGGTGGCGTCGATATACCTCATGATCGAGGGCTTGAAGGACATTCGGATGCCGACGCTTTGCTGCACGCGGTCGCTGACGCTTTGCTGGGCGCCGCAGGCCTCGCCGATATCGGCAATTACTTCCCGAACACCGATCCTCGCTACAAGGACGTGTCTAGCCTGCTATTGCTCGAAAAGGCGTACCGACTGGTACGCGGCAAAGGTTTCGCCGTTGGAAATATTGATGTAATTGTACTCGCCGAGGAGCCGCAAATACGCCTCCATGTCCAGGCAATGAAGGCCAACTTGGGCCGCGTACTTTTCCTGGCCCCGGACCAGATAGGCATCAAGGCTACGACGATGGAGGGCTGTGGAACGATCGGGAGGCGGGAGGGCATTGCGGTCCACGCGGTCGCGTTGCTGGAAGTGGTCGAGTAATACTTTCAGAGGGCGGAGGGCACGCAGCGCTCTGACGACTTGGGTGGACTGCGCTCGTCTGTTAGAGTAAGTCCCTTATGACTGAATCCAAGTTTTTCACGGTCGCCAAAGAAGCAGCTCTGGAAGCCGGCGCAATCCTCAAAGAGCACCTCGATACCGATTTCAAGGTCTATAAGAAGGGGATTGTGAACCTCGTCACTGAGGTTGACCTGAAGGCCGAAAAGGCGATCCTCGAGCGCATCCACCGCAGTTTCCCCGATCACCAAATTCTTTCTGAGGAAAAGGGATCAGTTGCAGGAATTGCAGGGGACGCTGGTTTTTGCTGGGTGATCGATCCTCTTGACGGGACAACCAATTACGCGCATCGCTACCCGATTTTTTGCGTCTCAATTGCCCTCGAGCACCAAGACAAAACGATGCTCGGTATCGTCTATAACCCTGTAAGCGGTGAAATGTTCACCGCGGAGAGAGGCAAGGGGGCCTTTTTGAATGGGGAAAGGATCCAGGTTTCCGCCGCAAGCAGCCTGATCGAGAGCTTGTTGTGCACCGGCTTTTCATACGAACGGGACAAGGTGCGTGCCAACCTGGACCTCTTCAACAAGGCGTGCATGACCGCCCAGGCTGTTCGTAGGGATGGCAGCGCTGCGCTCGACCTATGCTATATCGCGTGCGGGCGATTCGACGGCTTCTGGGAATTAACGCTTCATCCCTGGGACGTGGCCGCCGGAAAGCTGATTATTGAAGAGGCCGGCGGCTGCGTGACTGATCTCCGCGGCGGCCCCTGCACACATTACGAGCCGGCCATTGTCGCCAGCAACGGCCGCATCCACTCAGCGATCGTCGACCTCGTCGCCTGACGACCTCCCGACCTGCCTGTCCGGCCGCCGAACCAAAAGAGACCCAACTCCGTAAGAAGAGGAGAGGTCCAAGAAGAGTGGTGGGTGGTTGGCAGAACTTACTCCAAGTTATCCGGCCTTGAGTCTATAATCTGGGCGGGTCTCCAACCTTTTGTCCGTATTTGGGTAACTAGCTGTGAACTGCTCCAAGTTCGAATCAAGGCTAACTGACTACATGGATCAAACCCTCGATCCACGTCTCAAGGAAGCCATGACCGAGCACCTCCGGGAATGCGGCACTTGCTCGAAACTGATTCAAGAGGTGGAGCTTCTGCGTCGTCAGCTGAACGAGATTCCCCAGGTCGCCGTTCCACCCGGCCTGGTTCAACGAATTCTTGAGCGCACTTCCGGCTCCGCCCCGAAACGATCACTTTGGGTCGACCTGGTCGTCCCTACAATTCGGCCGTTCCTGACCCAACGGTATGCGTTCGGCACCGGCATCATGCTCGTCTTCGTCTCCCTGGTCGTCAGCATGATCGGCCCCACTTTCTCAGCAATGGGGTACTCCGATCTTTCACCTTCGAATGTCGCAGAAAATGCCGATCGGTTCTCTGATCAGATCAGGAAGAAATGGGCACAGGTGAAGACTTACGAGGCAAAGGTGGCGGGAGAAGTAAAACTCATGAAAGAGGATGTCTACGGACGCCTCGATTACTACCTGATCAACCTCCTTTTCAGGTCCTACAGCCAGTCGGTTCAGAAAGAGGACCAGAAGAAACAGCAGGACACCAAGGGGCAGGCCGGCGGGAAATAGCCGAAACTACCGCCGTTGGGGTGCCACCCCACCATCGAACGCTAACGCGTGAATCAGTCATTTCGCAAAGCCGCTTTTCTTGCCGTCGTCCGCTCTTGTTCCTCTCTTTTTGGCACCCTCGTAGCCGCTCAGACGGTATTTAAACGCATCCTTATCAAGATCTTACTCCTTCTTTTATTAGCCAGCGTCCCCTTTTCGGAGAAGGCAGGGATCGGTGGATTTTCAGGAGTGAATGGGGCGACAACGGGATTAGCCCTCCGCTCTTGGCCGGGATTGTTTTAGGCGTGCTACTGCCTTCAAAAGGTCATCCTGTTCGACCATTTCCTTGCCCGACCGTGCCACCCGCAAGGCAGCGTCGATGACTGCATTCTTGATGTCCCGGCCGCACACGTCATCCAGGCTCGCCAGCAGGTCGAGGTCGACGGCGCGGGAGCCGGGGAGTTCGGGAGGCAGATGCAACTCCCAGATTCTCCGGCGAGCACATTCGTCGGGCATCGGGAAATGGACATGGCGCATCCGGGTCTCAAAGGCGCGATCGTAGTTCTCGATGAGGTTCGTCGAGAAAATAACGACCCCGTGAAAATGCTCGAGGCTCACGAGCAGCTGACTTCGCATCGAGTTCACCGCCAGTTCCGATCCCTGGGTCACATTGGTCAGCCGCTTAGACAGCAGGGAATCAGCCTCATCGATGAACAGAACGGCATTGTCCCGTTCGGCTGCGTAAAAGATCGCCTCAATGTTCTTGGGACCGTCACCCAGGAACTTGCTTTCAACCTGCGCGTAACTGGCAGCGAGAAGGGGCCGGTGGATGTAGCTGGCCAGCGCGTGAGCGGCGAGAGTTTTGCCCGTGCCCGGCGGACCGTAAAAGTTGAGTGCGGTGCGGGGAAAAGGCTCGATCTTGCGAAGGTTCCACTCCTCGAAGACCTTTTGCTCGACCCTCACCAAATCGATTGCTGAAAGCAAAGTCTCCCGGACGTCGTCTGGCAGAACCAGGAAGTCGAAGTCAAATAAAGGCTTGCGAGAGACGTACTGCACCGCTCTTTCCTGCAGGCTCAACTCGTCATCGGACCGACCTTGCACAACGCTTCCCGTCTTACTTCTGCCGGTCTTCGGCGTCCTATGGTGCGTAGGGGTGCCGACAATGACATTCAGATCATCAAGGCCGGTGAAATCGAGCAGGTCATTCACGGCCTCTTTCAACTTCGCAACGCAGGCCTCCGAGGCCTTGTCAGGAACGAAGTCCGGGATCCCTTCAACGCGGATGTCACGGTTCATGGAGAAGCCATTATATGAAACTGACGAGCAATGAGAGAATGGAACGGACTGCCAGATCTATATGAAGCCTCAAATCGTGCTCGCTTCAGCTTCGCCACGGCGGCGTGAGCTTCTCGGCTCCCTCGGCCTGGACTTCGTCGTCGAAAACAGCGGAGTACCGGAAGAAACGAATCCCGCTGAATCACCTGCCCAATCTGCGGTGAGGTTGGCCCGGGAGAAAGCAGCAGCCGTTTCCTCCCGGTTCCAGGACGCCTTGGTTATCGGCGCCGACACAGTGGTGGTCGTCGGGCAGGAGATACTTGGCAAGCCCGTGGATACCGAAGACGCGCGCCGGATGTTGCGATTACTCCGAAACCGTTGGCATTTCGTGATAACCGGACTCGCCCTAATAGATCCAAGCGACGGGAGACCGGGAGTTCGATACGTCGAAACCGGGGTCCGGATGGCCGATTACTCAAATAACGACATTGCGGACTACGTGAAGTCAGGGGAGCCGCTGGATAAGGCAGGGAGTTACGCCATTCAAGGACTGGGAGGTCGACTGGTGGCGCGCATTGAAGGCTGCTACACGAACGTTGTCGGGTTGCCTGTCTGCGAGGTGGCGGAGATGCTGCGGGGCGTCGGAGTCAAAGTCCCGGCTGCCCCGGCTCCCTGCAGCGACAACCAAGGCAGACCCTGTCCGAGATTGGTGTAGGGAGCACTTGTGACAGAACCGCAAGCCCCGCGTCTTTCACCTACGCGTTCGCGGTTCTGTCGAATTACCTTTCACGCCGGCTTAATCGTCTGGACAAACTGGTCGAAGCTGCCCTTCCACTTCCCGACGGTCTGTTTCGGACCGGTGAGCTTGAAGAACCACGGACCTCCAGGCGTTTCGACAATCGCCGCCAACATCCGGTAATTGGGCTTAGGCCCGGATGCGCCAGCCATAGGCCCCATCGACTGATTGGTATATACACCTTCAACGTCGACAGTCGTGACGTTCAGTCCGTTTACCGTCTTCTTGTCGGTCTTGGCGTCTCCAGCCGCCGAGCTTCCGTCTGCCTTGGCGAACATACCGACCCATCGGTCGATGTTGCTCTGTACAGAACCTCCCTGCCCAGGGAAGTAAAAGACGACCATCTCGGCGTCTTCAGGGTCACCCTCGGCACGCGGAAGCCGGTACTGCGCGCGGCGCATCCGCGACGTCGGAGTCTCGGCAGCCCAGCCGGCAGGCGCCTGAAAAGTCAGGTCGGCGGCACTCCCTGGATTGAAGCCTCCTCCGCTTGCGGGTTGGGGAGCCGCCTCATCTTTCTGACGCGAGCAGGCGGGGACGAGCAACACGACCGCTATGACAAAACCCAGCAGGTTTCGAGACTTAATCATTTAGAGATTCTCCCATCAGGAGGCATCATGGTCCAGGGGAGTCCGCCCAGCAAATCCAGCGTCGACTTCGTGCCAGTAGCCAATGTCCGGCTCTCCGTTCTTCCAACAGAGATAAACCTCGCGGCCTTCTCGCAGATGTGGGAAGTCGACCAGACCCTCATCGATGCTCTTGACGATACAGCCCGTTTCCTGAATGGTGGCCACGCACTCGCTTATTTGCGCGAGTCCTTCGATATATCGGGTCCCGACTGAACTGCCTGTATTCATCTCGCCCTTTTGCGCGAGATCTTTGACATGCAGCTTAGCTTCTTCCAGGGTACCGATCAGGGCTACCATTTGCTGCATCAGTTCCCGGATACGGGGGAGGATTTGCCGGGCCTCCTCGACCGTGAAAAAGCGCTTGCCCATTAGCTTAAATTATAGCGTCCCACTGAGGGAGGGTGAATTGAGGCAGCCCGAGTTGTGTGCATTCCAATGGAAATAGTAAGATTCTCGGGAAATGAAGTGCGTTGTTTGTGGAAAGGTGAAGGGAAAGAGATTTTGCCCCGCCAAGAACGGACAGATCTGTCCAACCTGCTGCGGAGAAAAAAGAGTCCTAGAGATTGCGTGTCCGGAGGATTGCCAGTACCTGAGCTCCGGTTTGTCGTACCAACTCCTGAAGAAGCGCGTCGGGGCACTTCAGCACGAGGACGACCCCTTGCTGCGGCGCAAGTACTACGAGGTCCACTCGAACTACCCGGAAATTATGACGGGGCTTGAGGAATCGATCATCCGCTTTGCCCAAGGCATCCGTTCTTTGCGAGATCGACAAGTGCACGATTCGGTGGCGCAACTGCTTAGGACGTACAAGACCGAACAGAGCGGCCTGATTTACGAACACACCGGTTCCGATCCGATTGTTAACAGCTTGGGAAGGGACCTCAAGACCTTCCTTGAAGGACACCGGAGCCTGAACCAGGACCAGAGATTCCTGAAGACCGGAGAGATCGTGGACTGTCTCGAGGTGCTCCTCGCGGACATCGAATATCACATCGCCGAGACGGACCAGGAGAGCTACTTGCGTTTCATTGCGCGCAGTCGTCCGGACCTCGCCAAGTCAGCATCGCCAAACCTGATCGTCTAGGATCTCGAGATACCCTGACGAGCGTCGCTGTAAACCTCATCGATCTTCGCTGCGAGAATGAAATCGCTCTCGGTCAGGCCATCGATTTTGTGAGTCCAGATTGTGACGCCCACCTTTCCCCAGGTCAGCTCTATGTCCGGATGATGGTCCTCGCGTTCGGCAATCTCGCCAACATCGTTGACAAAGTTGAGCGCTGAGCGAAAGTCGGGGAATCGGAAACGCTTCTGAAGATGGTGATTGTTGACGACGTCCCAGTGCTCGATTTGAGCCACCAGCGGCCGAATCTGTTCGGGAGTCAGGCGTGGGACTCCTCCGCGGCAGGGGAGGCACTGCTTTTCTGCCAGTCGGGTCATGAGTGGTACTCCTTACCACCAAGCTAACACAACACGAGACCGACTGGGATGGGGGATGCGGCGGTTCGGCCTCTGCAACAAGAGTAGTTGCGTCCAGCCCTATCGTGGCCGGACTCTCCAGAGTCCGGTGCCGGGCTCGCCGAGAGCCCGGCATAGTTTTAAAGTCTAGGGGGCAGCGACTAGCGTGGGCCTCGCCGTCCGGCCGCTTCTCCCCTTCGTCCTCCTCAGCCCCGTCGTCTGTGTGGCCGGGCTCTCGGCGAGCCCGGCACCGGACTCTGAAGAGTCCGGCCACGATGTGCCCGCCCTATCCCAACTGAACCAGTTTGCTCTTCTTCTGAGGCGAGACGGCCTCCTCGTAATGCTCCCTGACCTGTTCCGCTTCTCGGGCGGCTCTCTTGCGAAGCAGTTTCTCGTCTCGGGCTGTTTGCGGCAGGTCAGTTCGCAGCCGTGTCCGATTCGCGTCCTCGGGACGGATCTTCAGCGAGTGGTTGTAGCTGTCGAGCATCAGAGTCCTTTCGCCCGCATGGATCTCATGTCGACCGTGCTGCTGATACCAATCGGCGACGGTGGCATTGCGATGCATATGCTCGACGATATTTCTCCAGCCGTGACCGGTATTGTAAGCGCAGAAGGAAATCTCTCCTTCCTGGGTGCCGTACGGAATAGCACAAAGCTGGGTCCTGCTGAAGTCGTAATTGAAGAGATCCTGGAACCACATCCCGGCGATAAAGAGGAAATTCCACGGATCGTCGCGCCGAACCTTGCCGACGCCGTAGAACTTGCCGGTCAGGCCAAAGCTCTTGTCAAACTTCTTGAGAATATCCCACAGCGTCAGGCGTGAAGGCCCGCGGAAGGGGTGGTAACACTTCATTAAAGCCAGGCCCATCATCATATTCGAGAACCATTTTCCACGGCCCGCATCTGTCACCTTTTTCACGTCTTCAATCAGACCGGGGATGTCGAGGAACCGGGGTACGGGCACCGCTTCCCTCGTCTCCTTGTCGATCATCAGCGCCGTACCGACGCCGCAGTTCGGATGGCAGCTGCAAGTGACCTGGCCCCAGTCGGCGTTCGGCCCGTGCACGAGATCCGCGAAATCCGAAAAAGTGCTGAAGAGCGACAGCGGGAACCAGTCACGGCAGGGTTCCGTAATCCCCACCTGGTTCTTCACGTCATTAGCCAGATGGGACAGGGTATACCGCTGCCGGAAACGCCTCTCGGGAGTGACCAACTCGTCGCGTCCAGTGAAAGACACAGGCTGGAAGGACAGGAACGCGATCTTCTTGGGGTTGTCCATCGCGAAGCGGATGATGGGGCCTATCTGATCGTTGTTCACTCCGTTGACCAGCGTGATGACGAGGACGATCTCGATGCCCGCCTCGTGCATGTTTTCAATAGAGCGTAGTTTTACGTCAAAAAGGTTCTTGATGTGACGGTGGCTGTTCGCATCGTTTCCAACACCGTCGAACTGCAGGTAGGCGTAGCGCAGTCCCGCCTCAGCGGCCTTGCGGGCAAAGTTGATGTCCTGAGCAAATCGGATCCCGTTGGTGGCGCACTGAACGCTGTTGAACCCCAGCTTTCGGGCGTATTTGACGGCGCGGATAAAGTTCGGGGAGAGAGTGGGTTCACCCCCGGAGAATTGAACCGACATTTGCCGGCGCGGCTTGATGCTCATCGCATCGTCCAGCACCTTCTTGGTGTCGTCCCAGCACGGTTCGTGGACAAAGCCGACCTGGTTGGCGTCCGTAAAGCAGGGGTCGCACATCATATTGCAGCGGTTAGTGAGGTCAACTGTCAGGACGCCTCCACGGCCATGGGTGATCGCCGCGGTCCCGTGCCAATGGAGTCTCGAATCGTTGTGGGCGCGCAGGTCGCAACCGGGGAAATTCGATTCGACCCAACGTGTGAAATTCGAATCCATGGACATGATGTCCTCGAATTTCCCGTGTTTCGGGCACTCCTTCACCATCCAAATCTGACCATCACGCTCGATGATCGTCGCCGGGATTTCACCCGCTTTCTTTTCGCTAAAGAGGCGGTAGTCGGCTTCATCCTTCAGGATTTTTTCCCGAGCTTCGAGCGTGCATTGCGGGCAGAGCGAGGTGGTCTTGCGAGGCCAACCGAGGTTGATCTTGCTCTTTTCCCACGATTTCAGAAGCGGCCGGTCGGACCATTTCGGAGTGAAAGCAGGAGCGGGACGGTATCTGTTGAAGAATTGGATAACATCAAAAGCCACTCCGGCGATCAGGCAAAAGACGCTATCAACTAACTTCCAAAAGGTTCTTCGTGTGTTACGAGGCATAAGAGCTGTCCTTTCGAGGCCAACAAATCATACGGCAATACGAGTCCTGCGGTATCCGTATGGTGTTTGGCCCCCCCAAAAACCGTTGTTTTGATCAACGGTCGGCACAGTATCGTTTCACCGAGGCAAAGCGTCAAGCGGGAACCGGGGTGTTTCGCTGGCGAAGTTGCCCCTTTTTGCCGGAACTGATCCGTTCTCTGAAATTTACACCGCTGTGCGGAAGCTGCTACAATTCGTGACAGCTTTTTTTAGTATTTCCGTAAATTTGGAGGTTGAATGCTGACGTTTACCGAGGAAGCCAAAGGCCAGATTCTGGCTGCGATTCAGGAGCAGCAGGATCAACGGGTGATGCTGCGGCTCGAGGCGCGCAATACCGGCGGAATGGATTTCAGCTACAGCATGAGATTGATCGGTTTGGAGGAAAAAACCGGTGACGACCAAGTCGTTGACGCCGGGGGGTTTGAGGTGGTTCTGGATCCCGAGAGTGCCAAGAACCTGACAGGCGCTTCCGTCGATTATGAGAACGGGGCCTTGCAGAGCGGCTTCCGTATTGATAACCCGAACCGCCCGCCGGCGCCCGGCTTTGGAGAGGGCGCCAGGAGTGATCTGAGCGGCCCCCTTGTTGAACGAGTCCAGACCCTGCTCGACACCGAGCTCAACCCGGCTGTCGCCGCTCACGGAGGCATGATCCGGCTGGTCGACGTGCGGGACAACAAGGTGTATCTCGCCTTTGGCGGCGGCTGTCATGGGTGCGGGATGGTGGACATTACTCTGAAGCACGGAGTGGAAGCCCGAATTAAGGAGGCGATTCCCGAGATCGAAGAGGTGGTCGACACGACCGACCACGGCACGGGGCACAACCCTTATTACCGTTAAGCGGCCGCTCACACCCGGTCGTTGACGTTTCCAGCAGGACTGAGCAATATCGAGCCGAGGCCTTCGCAGTGCGAGGGCAAACCTGGCTCATCCATACACGGCTCTGAGGTTCTCGTCGGAGTCGGTTGTTGCCAGGGGAGGCTTCTGGTATATTCCTCGTCCTTTAGAGGTGTCAAAAAATGTTCAGAAAGCTCACGCCGTTATTTGCACTCTTGCTGTTGTTATCGTCGGTTGGCTTCGAGTCATGCAAAAAGACTTCCGCCACGGCCGCCCGGATCAAACGAGAGAAGATGGCCAAGATTGGTGTCTTTCCTTTCCAGGCTCCCCGCTTCTACCCGAAAGGCGAGGATCGGTTGGGACCTGACGCAGAGCTCGCCAAGCGTATCGTGGAGAAGATGAACGCCGAATGGCTCGAGCCTGGGGAGAGCACACGGAAAATTCAGCCGACGTGGGTCACCCGTCAAGATCAGAACCTCCTGCCCGCTCTCAAGAACGAGGAAGTCGACCTGCTCCTCGCCGCTGGCGTTGCCAAGCAGCAGGAAGAGATTGACTACTCGACCCCCTATTACACGTCGGACGTGGTTCTCGTTATCACCCCGAACGTCAAGAAGCTTACGGTTACGGGAATCAACGGTTCAAAGATTGGAATTCGGGGCGGCTCCGCCTATGAGGATTTCGTCAAGGAAAAGTACCCGCGAGCGCAGCTGACTCCCTTCGACTCATTTGACGAAGCGAGCATGGCATTGAAGCGCGGAGAGGTTTTCGGAGTTGTTGACGACAAGTATGTTGCCGCTTACTACTTGTCCGAAACACCCGGACTCACCGCGCTGGAGATCGTTCCTGGCTCCCTGGGAACGATTGACATCGCTATCGGGATGCGTAAAGGCGATGAACAACTCGCGGAACTGGTCAATGGCGTGATCCGCGACATGAAGGGCCAGTACGCTTCGATGCTGGACGAGCATGAAGGCGATCGTCTGCAGAAGACCCTTGATCGCTACCCGAACCGGATTAAAATCGAGGAACGGGCCAACGCCAACCGGCAAGTCACGATCCGAATCTCTAAGGACGCCGGGTCGAGAGTCGATATTTACCGGTTTGCGAATCTGACTTTTACCCTCACCAATACTGAATCGGGCAAGTCCTATTCGACTTCTCCGGTCGGTTTCCAGCAACGAACCGGATTTGCCTCCGCGTCGGTGCCTCCGGGGAGTTACGTCGTGTCACTGGCAAAGTTCGGCCTCCGAGGCAGCCTTAACATCGGGACCCAATCACCCACTTCCGTCAGTGTCAACATCCGCTTCGACACAGCCGGCCGCATGGCCATAAGCTAGGTATTACCACGGCTCACTGGCTCACTGCCCGCTGACCCAACTGCCGCGCCTTTGGCGGCTGGCGGTCAGTGGGCAGTGAGCCAGTGACCTGACAGGCCGTCCACCGGTTCACCCCACCACCACCTGGTAAAAATTCCAAGAACCCTCTACTACTGCCAACCGCATTCAACGCGGCAAAACCACCGTCGCCCAAAACCGCCGAGTCGACTCCAAACCAGTTTTCCGCAAAAGGTTGCAGCATTGATTAATAACCAGCGTCCCCTTCGCGTCCCCCTTTCTTGCGCCCTTAACGCAACGAGGCGGAGGTGGAATCGCGTTACAGAGCCGCGCACGGAGCGAACGGGCTTCAGCCCGGAGCGCAGTTATTCGGTTACCCGGTTATTCGGTTACCCGGTTATCCGGTCATTGGAGTTCGCGGGAACCGGATAACCGGAAAACCGTATAACCGGACAACCGAATAACAGCGCTCCGGGCTGAAGCCCGTTCGCTCCGTGCGCGGCTCTGTAACGCGACTCCACCTCCGCCTCGTTGTACGCCCTTGTGTGACAGTTTTCGAGGGGATTTCGCGCGGGAATTTCCCGACGGAACTTTTTCGGGGGTCCCGGAGTCTAATATAAACGTATAATGGAGCCTGGAAGGGAATCTCATGGGAGAGCTCACGGGTTCAGTTGGTTCTCGGATCGGTCTTCATGAAGCCGAAGACCTGATCGTACGCCTTAGAGAACACGATGAGCAGGCCTTCGCGGAAGTCTTTCAGCTGTACAAGGATCTGGTCTACACCTTGTCAGTGAAACTCCTTTCGGACAAGACCGAGGCGATGGATATCACCCAGGAAGTTTTCCTGACCCTGTTCCGCAAAATCCACTGTTTCCGTGGCGAGTGCAGCCTTAAAACCTGGTTGTACCGGGTCACACTGAACCAGGCAGCCAACCGAAACCGCTGGTGGCGAAGACGCTTCCGGAATCAGACCGAGTCTCTCAGCCTTAAGCTGAAGGAAGACGGCCACTGCGTCCCAGATCCGGCGGGCAACGAACCATGGCCGGATCGGGAGGTCTATGCGGCAGAGATCCACAAGGCGCTCCAAGTGGCACTGAACGAACTTCCTTTTGACCAACGGGCTGCAGTCGTTCTCCGTGACGTACAGGGCCTGTCCTATGAAGAGGTCGCGGAAGTCGTCGGGGCGGAAATAGGCACGGTTAAATCCCGGATCGCGCGTGGACGCGAGCGTTTGAAGGATCGACTGAAGCCTTATCGTGAAGGAGCGGCGTTATGACGTGTCCTGAAACGCGCAATAAGATTCACGATTACCTGGATGGCGAACTCCCGGCCAACGAAGCCGCCTTCCTCGAAGAGCACTTGGGGGAGTGCACTTCATGCCGGGAAAACTGGGAAGGCCTGCGCTGGGTGAAACAGGAGTTGGGCGTCAGGGAGCACCTTCCTACCGCCGCCCAGGAACATATATGGCAGCAAGTCCATGTGAGGGCCGGTTATGGCTGGCCTGATTGGCTCTATGCGCAGTGGGATGGGTTCTGCACCTACTGGCGCGACATGGAACCGCTGACCCTATGGTCGAAGCTGTCTGCTGTCCCCGTGACGCTGTCGTTCTTCATCATGATTCTGATGCAGTTCCCGCTCGTCCCGTTCCAGCAATGGTCATACCCGGCGTTCGAGATGAGGAGGATGCCTTCGAGCGTGTTTTCGGAACCGCTCTTGACCGAGGTCCGGGCGCGACATACCTACGCGGATATTGACGAGATCATGAGCGCGGCGTGGAAAATCCCATACGAGGATTCCGTATCACTGGTCGCGCAGATCACACCGACAGGTCATGCGGAAATCGACCACGTGCTGGAATACCCGAAGAGCCAGGATCTGCTTGCTGCTATTGATGATTCGCTTCGCAGCACCCAGTTTCAGAGCGCTCAGAATTTCCGGAAACCGCTCGTCATCTACTCTTTCCAGAAGATCGACGTTTACAGCGATCACCCGGACCTGTAGGAAGAAGGTTCAGGGTTCCACGGTTCCGGGTTCACGGTTCCGGGTTCAGGATTCACAGTTCAGGGTTCGGAGCTTTCAACCGATCAGGCCGGGCACCGCTGGTGTAACCGTGGAACCCTGAACCGTGGAACCTTCAAAATCCCTACTGCACCGACAACCGAGTGGTTGCCGTCGACATATTCCCGACCGAATCGGTCACGCGGACCAGGAACTGATGCTCGCCGGCGCTCAGGTCATCGAGCTTGACACTGTATTGCTCGGTTTCCGTATCGGCGATCCCGTCAGCAGGAAAGACAATGCTCCATTCTCGGCCGTCCACTGAGTATTCCGCCTGATGGATGGTACTAGCGGTACTCTTGCATGTGAACTGCACAATCGCCGCCCGGCTCTGGACCTGGGCGGGTGTGATCTGAACCGACGGGAGATCGTTTGCAATAATAAACGCCTTGCTGAACAGCTGGCTTTCCAGGGACTGACCGGGCGGATTGCACATACGATCCGAGGCGGTGACCTTGGCAAAATAGGTACCGCTCGGCAGGCTGGATCCGTCGATCGTATAGTGAGTGTCAGTCAGGTCGTCCTTCAGCAGCAACCAGTTGTTCTCTCCCTCACGCCGAATCGCAACTGAGTAGACGAGATCGTCCTGATTGGGATCGCTGGCGGCCCAGGAAAGACTCCTGGCGCCTGGATAGTAAATCCTCCGCGCGGGCACGGACCCCGCCCCCTTGTCGATCTCACGAACGGAGCGTGGCAGAGACAGCAGATGCGATCGGTCCGGACCTCCGGGAGAGACCCCGCCTCCGGTATTCGCGCCCGGAAACTCGGCGAAGGCGACACCCGGCGAAAGAACGGTGACGGAATTCAGCTGGGGCGCCAGATTCTGTTGCAGAAAAGCCACTGTCACCATGTCAACGCCGCCCGACTGATTGGGCGAAACGGACCCGGACTTCTCAGGAAACTCCACCTTCCACTGGAGGAAGCGGGCTGAGGGGCTCTTGATCTGCGCACTGCCGCCGTCCGGGTAGGGACCATTCCACTCCGTCCACGTCTGGTCCGCGGTCGAGGTATTCCCGGAGCGGGTGAAGATTCGAACGCCGGGAACGGTTCCCGAACCTTTCGACCGCCACCGGATAGCGCCCCACGTCGCTGTCATTCCCGCATCGAACACCTTCGATTCGTAAGTGGCGACACCCGTGCTCTTACCGCCGAGCAGGAAGAGCTTTCCGAGATTGCTGGTGGCGGCGTAGAGCTTTCCCCCACGTTCGATCAACTGCGTCACCTGCTCTTCGGTCGTTTGAGCAAGATACGTCGGGAAGCGGCGCGGGTCAATCGAGACGATTCGTCCCTTGTTGCTGGTCGCAACAAGCAGATTCCCGTCCGGCCGCACCACGAGATCGTAAGGAAGTCCGTCGTTAGACGTGTAGATGGTTTCTACGGCATTGTTTTTGTCGATCTTGTAGATTTCGGTCTTCTTGCTGCCCTTGGAGTCTCCACCTGCCTCGACGGTCTCGTCTTCGCTGTCTTCTTTTGGGGCGGTCGCGGTGACTGTAACAGCAGCCTTCGGCTTGGTGGTGCTGTCGCTCTCTGACGGAGTGTCCAGAGAAGCACCGCCGGAAAGGCCTGCGGCATAGATGTTTCCGTAGCGATCGGTAGCCAGCGCCTTGATTTCACCGAGACCGGAGTCAAAGAGGACAAAGGGCTTGCCGTCAGGCGAGAACCGAAAAACCAAGCCACCGGGAGCCGTTCCGGCCAGCAGTTGCCCGTCGGGTGTCAGCTCGAGCGTGACAATATGAGTTTCCTTGCTGTCGTAGAAAACCTCTGATTTGCCTTGCGCGTTGACCTTGTAGATGATGCCCTTTGGCCCGGTGCCAACATAGACGTTATTTTGGTTGTCGATTGCCAACGACCAGATGTACTTGTCGTCGGGATCAAAGAAAGCCTGCGAGTTAGGACCGTTGTCGAAGCGGTACACTTTCCCGTCCGGGGCAGTGGCGGCGTACAACCGGTTGGTTGAATCCACAGCCAGAGCTTGAACACCCGCCTCTCCGAGCTTGGCCCACTCAGCTCCCGGGCCACTTGCCCCTACACGGAAGATCTTGCCTTGATTCCCGGTTCCCAGGTAGATGTTTCCGGCCGGGTCCGAGACAACGGCATAGACAAATGCTTCCTTGGTATCCAATAACGGTTCGAGAGCAGGGGCCAAGACAATCCCGCCTTCACCGGTAATTGACACGCCTTTCAGTTCTCCCGCGAGAAATTCATCGGGAGTTGAGACAGTCCACCGATCCGGTTGAGTAGCACGGGTAGACAGGCAGGTCCACACCAGGACCTGCAACGCCAGGCTGAATCGGATGAGTTTTTTCATGGTTGACAAGAAAGACGGGTTGCGAGTTACGGGTTGCGAGTTACCGGTTGATCTGACAACTGGCAACCCGTAACTCGCAACCCGCAGCGTGTAACCCGTGTGGCTAGCTTTTGACGTTGACCTTTATGACCTTCTGACCACTGAGAACAAAATTAGTCGGAGAAAGCTCGTGTTCGATATAGATGACCTTATTGATCGTCTTCACGTCGCCGGAAGTCTTCTCCGACTTATAAAGCGCCAGCAAGGACGGAGGAAGATCGGGCAGGGCTTCGCCCCCGATGAGCGCTCCGGGCTGGTCGCGGTAAAGTCGAATGTACAGACGGTCATTCTTTTTTAGGTTGTTGATAGCCCTGACGAGCTGCTGGAGGGTAGTGGGAACAAACTCCATTTCCGATTCAGCGTCAGTCTTTTCGAAGGAAGTGCCGTCTCCGATCATCATTTTGAGCGGTCCCGGAGGAATGTCCTCGGGTATCTTGACGGGATACTTCTCTGCCATCACTTCGCCGTTCGGTTTCCGCAGAAAGACGGTGACGTTCACCTCTTCTCCAGGGCGAGCTTCCAGCTTGTCCTGCCAGACCTTTTCGAGAAGCGCTTCCCGGGTCTGCTCGACCGCGTTGATCTCCAGGTTGATCTTCTCCATCACCAGGTTGTCAAAACCGCTGTTAAGCAGAAAGTGAACCGGCGAGGCAGCGGCAATGGCAGCGAAAGCTGTAGAGCTGGCGAGGTCGGAAACGCTGTTCTCAAAGAGGATTTCAGGCTGATCCTTGACGGTAATGCTGCACTTGATTTGCAGCGTTTGGCCACCTATAGAACGCTCGGACGACACAATCCCGTTCTGAACGGTAAAAGCCATCAGAAACGGCGTGAGGAACGTGTCGTTCACGATTTCGTAGTTCAGTTCTTTGACTTCGTTGCGGCTTGTCTTGAGCTGCAGGTGAACCGGGATCATATGGGATTTCTCGCCCGTTATTCCCATGATGCCGGTCGCCCGATCCTGTTTGATGGTTCCCACCGATCGGGTCGTCGCCGCGACTTTCATGCTCACCATTAGCGTCGGGATAACAGTGATCACCGAAGCTTTGCTCATCGGGAGATCCGTGTACCCGATGCTGAGGAACGGGTGGCCAAACGCATAAATACTGTTGCCGCTCACGTGGGTCACGGTACCGGTGGCGCTGACGTCCATGTCTCCCCTGACCAGCTGGACAGCTACGGTCGAACCGGGCTCGAGGCGGCCGTCGTCCCCCGGTTCGGCAGCCATTCCTCCCATCCCGCTGACAGGCTCAAATCCCAAACTCCGCAGCTGAGGCGCAAACTGGGCAATGACGGACGGAGAGAAACCAGACAGATTCAGCGGGGTGGCAATCTGGCGCAAGCTGGATGGACTGGCGGCACCGCCGCCATTGAAAGAAGCCGCGAGGCTGGGCGGAAGCAGTTGGGCCATGTCAGCTGGCTTGAGCCACACTCTCGGGTCCGCTTTCACCGTCGCAGGGGCAGTGCTCGCAGGCCGCTCCTTGAAAATGTCAACCATCTGCTGGATGGGGGTAATCCCCGCGATCGGCTCTTTGGAAAAAGGAAAGGCCGCGGCCACCGCGCCGACCAGCTTGTCGTCGATATAGACGGGGCTACCGCTCATTCCCGCGAAGACGCCCGTCCGGTCCACTTTATCGCCCGTCAGTCGAGCGAGAATCATGTCCTGCTTCGGGCCGACGTTTTTCAGGACGCCGAGCACTTCGAATTCAAATCGTTCTACCTGGTTGCCCTCGAATATGGTTTTTCCGTAGCCTTTCAGCCCCGGCTTCACCTGCTCCAGAGGGAAAAAACTGGGAGATTGCGCAAATAACCCGGTCATGAAGAACAGGCAGGCAATCACCGCGGCGCCCCGTGAAAAGGACTTCATTCTGGCAAAAACCTCGTCATGTCAAATGGTTTGGCTGTCAAGTATACCGGCCGCAGGGCGCGACCGTCAAGGAACCGGGCGTTCCGGCTGGTTGCAGCCCGCGCCCTGGCAACGCGGAAAACCCGAAATCGATTTACCCGGGACGATAATGAGTTTAAGATGTGCGACTGGAACGAGGATTACTGCCGTGGTTCATGCACCTCGAGTACCGGGTCGGAAGAAGTGGAAAGTCTATTTTAAAGTCTTATTCCCTTCCCTGGTCGCCCTTCTCGTGACGTTTACCGCCGTCGTCGGGTACGTCTCCTACATAATCATTTTCCCGGAAGTTTCGGTCGAAGGGAATCCGTCATACTATTCGCTGCTCCAATACAAGGAGATGCAAGTGCCCTATTCGGGCGGCGCAGCCTGGTTTCTGGCCGGTCAACGGGGGGCTCCGGCTGTTTTTTTGTGTCCCGATTACGGCTTCAATCGGCTCACGACGATCAACCTCGCTAACCTCCTCCACGAGCAAGGCTATAATCTTTTCATCCTTTCCTTTAGAGGCCACGGCGGGAAATCGACAGTGCCGACGTCTCTCGGACTTCTCGAAGGACTTGATTTAGTCAAGACTATCGATGTGGCCTTGGCATCGGAAGCGGTCGATCAGACACGAGTTGGTGTCTGGGGCGTAGGCCTGGGGGCGCATGCGGGGCTCCGGGCGGCGCTCACCGACTCACGGATTCGAGTTCTGGTTCTCGATTCCCCGTATGGGTCCGTGTATGACTTCCTCGATTACCAGGTCACCAAAAAGATCGGGTTCAAAAGCAAGGTATTCGATGCATCGGTCGCATTGGTCTCCGCTGCTTTTTCGATGAAGCCTCCGATGTCGATTTACGAGGAGTTGAGACCGCAAGGTTTAGACGGCCGCTCGGTCCTTTATGTCACCGGCAGGGACAGCCCGACCTTTCTCGGATGGACGCGACGACTTCATGACGCGACACCGGGTGACAAGCGACTCCTGCTCCTTCCCCGCAGTCGCCGTTCACTCCTCGCAACGCCGGAAGCAGGCGGCTACGACAGTCAGGTGACAGCCTTTGTCAGGGAGCGCCTCCCGGTGACTGTTGAGCGTGTGCCTTCGAAACGAGATGCCGCTGCTCGCGCGCAGGTAGAGAGCAGTATCGCGAGCAAGTGAATAGCGTTACGACCTTTAAGACTGCGTTTCGTTTGTACTCCGCCCCTGAGGCGGGCAGTTTGGAGGCGATCATAACGAGGTCGCCGATTCAAACTGTCCATGCAACGGCGGAACTACAAGCGTGTCCCATATCCGGTCTTTGACGGAGGCAACTCATGACGACTACGAAACGCCTGACTGCGTGGGCTATTGCCACGATTTGTTTCACCTTCCTCGCCCAAGCACAGCCTAAATGGGAGAACCCGGTCAAGAAACTGTTGCGGGAAGGAAAGCCCGTAGTCGGCCTGACCGTGACCATACCCAGCCCGGACGTAGCGCTCCAAGCCGCTCGCCTTGGTTTTGACTTCCTCTGGATCGAAATGGAGCACAGCGGAATCACGCTGGAGTCACTCCACAACATCATCCTGGCCACCAATGGCACGCCTTGCATGCCGATTACACGAGTTCCCGTCAATGAACTGTGGACTGCCAAGCGGGTCCTGGACTCGGGAAGCATGGGCGTGATTTTCCCTTTCACGTCAACACCCGAGCTCGCCCGGCAGGCCGTGGCCGCCTGTCACTATCCTCCCGCCGGACTGCGCGGCTTTGGACCTGGACTCGCCTCCTTGCGCTGGCCGGCGCCCGAGGGATACCGCGCTTTCGCCGATGACAACATCCTGGTGATAGCGATCATTGAGCAGGCCCAGGCAGTTGAGCGGATCGAGGAGATCGCTTCGGTTCCCGGAGTAGACGTTCTGTTCATCGGCCCAAACGACCTTTCTTTCTCGCTCGGCCTGCAGGGACGCCAGGATGATCCAAAGCTCAAGGAGGCGATCGCGAAGGTCCTGGCCGCAGGCAAGAAGCACGGTGTGGCAGTAGGCCGCACGGCCAGCCCTGAGCAGATCGGCGGATTGATCAAAGACGGCTTTCAGTTTTTCCAGGCTTCAAGCGAACTCGGAATGATGGCAGCCGGGTCGCGCAGCATACTTGAAGCCGCCGGGAAATCGGCGCCAAGCAAAGACCGGCCGATATACTGAAGCTTTCGGTCGACCGCCAGACAACCCCCCGAAGGTGACCATATGAGAAAGATCTTCATTGTTTTTTTCACCGTTCTGCTCTTTACAACCGTCTTCGCTCAAGACGCCAAGAAGGTTGTTATTACTCTGCGCGGCAGCTGGTACTCGCCGCTCGGTCAGGCTGAGATAGCCGAGTTACGCGCCGCCGCGCCAGGCATCAACCTTGTCCTTCCCGAGGAAGGGCAGCTGATGAAAGAAGTGGCGGATGCCGACGGCATCATCGGGACGATCAATCCCGACATCCTGCGTGTCGCAAAGAAGCTCAAATGGGTGCAGGTGGGAAGTGCCGGCGTGGAACGGTTCTTGACCCCCGAGCTGAAGAACAGTGACGTGGTTTTGACCAATTGCAAGATTGTCCAGGGGCCTGAAATCGCCGACCACGCAATGGCGATGTTGCTGGCCCTGACCAGGCAGCTCAATCGCGCCATTTCTGATCGTCAAAAAGAAGCATGGCCTACGCAGGAGTACCGGCCGCTCGAGCTCCGGGGACGCACCGCGGTGGTGTTCGGCGTCGGCGGCATCGGCACCCAGATCGCTGTCCGTGCCAACGCTTTTGGGATGCAGGTGATTGGGATCGACGTACAGGACATGCCGTACGTTCCCTTCCTCGAGAAGTGCGTTCGACCGGACCGCCTGGACTCAGTACTTCCCGAAGCGGACGTTGTCTTTGTCTCAGCGCCCCACACGGAACTGACCGAGAAGACGTTCAAAGCGCGCCAGTTCGCGCTCATGAAGGACAACTCTTTCTTCATAGCCGTATCGCGAGGAAAACTGTACGACGCCGACGCCCTGGCTCAGGCTCTTTCGAGCAAACACCTGGCGGGCGCGGGCCTCGACGTCACCGACCCTGAACCGCTGCCGAAAGGGCATTCGCTCTGGAAATTCGAGAATGTCATCATCACGCCGCACATAGCGGGGCGCTCCGACAGGGAACACCGGCGGTACATCGAGCTCTACAAGGAGAACCTCCGCCGCTTCGCAAACGGCGAGCCGCTGCTCCACGTGGTTGATAAGCAGAAAGGATACTGAGGGATGTTCGACTGACGACTGACTAACCAACTGACCGGGTGCTGGCTGGCCGCGAACCTGGAGTCGCGTTACAGAGCCGCGCACGGAGCGTGTGGCTTGCCACCCGCTCCGTGCGCGGTGTCTGTAACGCGACTCCAGGTTCGTGGCCAGACAGCACTGGGTCAGTTGGTCTATTCTAGCTTGCCAGTTTGCCGCAACTTATGTCGGGAGAACGGAAAATCGGCCTGCTGACTGCCATCTCGGT
>Ga0105091_10000050_pt1 | contig 39183 bp, 37 predicted proteins | sample PPLLak1March2015_FD_87022 | JGI IMG/M metagenome (GOLD analysis project Ga0105091, IMG submission 87022) | Freshwater sediment microbial communities from Prairie Pothole Lake near Jamestown, North Dakota, USA - PPLs Lake P7 Core (1) Depth... | ecosystem: Environmental > Aquatic > Freshwater >... | reverse complement strand
GATTCTGCCGCTGGATCGCTTCCTGAAAGACCACCAGGTCGAGTTCGTCGCCGGCCGCGTCACCGGCTTGCGCGACGGTGGCCGTACGGTATTGACCGACACCGGGGAAATTCAGAACGATGCCCTGCTCATCGCCACCGGCGCTCGTTTCATCAAAAAACTGCCGGGCATCGAACATGCGCTAACCCTCTGCGAGGGCGTGGCTTCGGCAGAAGCAATCCGCGATCGGGTCAACGCGATGCAAGGCGGCCGCATCGCGCTCGGCTTCGGCGGCAATCCCAACGAACCTTCCGCCATGCGCGGCGGGCCGATGTTCGAATTCCTCTTCGGCCTGCACACCCAATTGGTGCGGGAAGGCCGGCGCGACCGTTTCAGGCTGGTGTTTTTCAACCCGATGGCGGAGCCGGGCAAGCGCCTGGGTGACAAGGCGGTAAAAGGGCTGCTTGCCGCCATGGCGGCGCGCGGCATCGAACACCACCTCGGCCACAAGATCACCGGCTTTGCGGCGGACAAGGTCATGACCGAGGGCGGCGATATTCCCGCCGAGCTGATCCTGTTCATACCCGGCATGACGGGCAATGCCTGGTTCGACAACACCGAGCTGCCACGCTCGCCGGGCGGGCTGCTCAAGGCGGATCAATTCTGCCGTGTCGAGGGATGGGACAAGGTTTACGTGGCGGGAGATTCCGGCAGTTTCCCCGGCCCCGACTGGATGCCCAAGCAGGCGCACATGGCCGACCGGCAGGCTGCCTCGGCGGCGGCCAACCTGCTGGCCGAATTGAACGGACAAGAGCCCTCGCACACTTTCAGGGTCGAGTTGATGTGCATCATGGATACGCTCGACTCCGGCATGTTCATCTGGCGCACGCCCGGCATGAGCGTGATGCTGCCCCCGCTTTCCGGGATGCACTGGCTGAAGCGTTTGTATGAATGGTGGTATCTGCGGCGCCTGATTTAGCAGACTGTCCTGTAGGAGCGGCGCCCTTGTCCTCGGGTGTTTTGGCCGGGGGCTCGCCGCGAATATGACCGCAAATCGCGGCGGGGGCGCCGCTCCTACATCTGAGTTTTTATTCCAATGAATAATCTGGTTCATTGCGGAACAGGCAGGTGGAAATATTTTCGCCTCCTGTATTCTAAAGATCGTTTGAATAGTATATTATCAACGATACAAACTTTAGAGAGTAGGGGGCATCATGATTTTCCTGGCCATTATTTCCGGTGCGATCACCGGCATCGTTCTCGGCCTGTTCGGCAGCGGCGGTTCCATTATCGCCATGCCGGCGCTGATGTATCTGCTCAATGTGGAAGCCAAATCGGCCATCGCCATGAGCATGGGCATCGTCGCCGTCACTGCAACCTTTTCGGGCTGGGACAACTGGCGGCGCGGCAATGTCAATCTCAAGGTGGCGGTGATGTTCGGCCTGTTCGGCGTGATCGGCACCTATGGCGGCGCGCGCCTCGGGGTTTACACGCCGGTGCAGATACAGCTCACCCTGTTCGCCCTGGTGATGTATGCCGCAGCCTATAAAATGCTGCAAAGAAAAAAACAGCCGGCTGGCCAGTTGGCCACGGCTGGCGGCCCTCCCCTGCCAGAGGAAAAGGTCATTTCGGCACACATGGGGCATATCGCCGCGCACGGCATCGGTGTCGGCGTGCTGACCGGGCTGGTGGGCGTGGGCGGCGGTTTCCTGATCGTGCCGGCGCTGGTGCTGCTGTCCGGCATCCCGATGAAGATCGCCATCGGCACCTCGCTGGTCATCGTCGCAGCAAAATCCTACTCCGGTTTCGCCGGTTATGTCGGGGCGGTGCCGGTGGACTGGACCACCATGGCTTTATTCACCACGGTGACGGTGGCGGGCAGTTTTATCGGCACACGCATCGCACACCGCTTCTCGCAGGAGACACTGAAGCGCAGCTTCGGCATATTCCTGGTATTCGTGGCAAGTTACATCCTCCTCAAGAGCGTGGCATAAGGAGAAACAGCCATGAGTTACACCATTCATGTCGAGGCCAACAATCCGCCCGGCAAGCGCTGCACCCTGTATATCCGCTATGCCGAGAAAATCGGCCAGCATCTCGGCACACCATTTTCCGCCGTTTTCCACTCGCCCCATCCGGTGCAGGGGCGGATTGCGCCAACCTTGCTGGTGGGTGGCGTGACGTTGATTCCCGCAAATGGCGAGGTACTGCTGCCGGGCGATGTCCACGCCGCCCTGCCCGATGCACCGGCGGAATTGCTGGAAACTCTGACAGCGATTCACCGGGTCACGATGACCGATTGAACCCTTTTTCCAAACCCGATGAAAGGAAAACCATGCCGCAACCGATCAAGGTCCATTCCCAGCACCCGCCCGGCGGGCGCTGCACGCTTTACGCGCTTTACGCCGAAGAACTATCATCCAGCCTTCACCTGGCCAAGCGCATCATTCATACTGACTGCCGCGACGCGCATGGCGAGGGCTTTCCCGCGCTGCTGGTGAAGGGTGCAGCACTGCAACCATCCGACGGGGTGATTCTGTCGCCACAGGACATCTGCGCCGGACTGACGGCCGCAGGGCTGGACTGGAGCGTCGCGCCGGATCTGGAATCCAGACTTGACGCCATTCAGGAACGTTTTCTCGAGGGGATTTGAATGCACACAAAAAATACCGGTCTTGCCACCCGCTGCGTCCATGCAGGCGAATTAAATGACGCCAACGGCTCGCCGCACACGCCGATCTACACCACCACCACGTTCAAATTCGACTCCACCGCCGACCTGCTCGACGTGGTGGAAGGGCGCAAGGTGGGCAGCCTCTATACCCGCTACGGCCTCAACCCCACCATCCGCGCCCTGGAGGAAAAGCTGGCCAGCCTCGAAGGCGCGGAAGCGGCCTGGGCCTTCAGCTCCGGCATGGGAGCGGAAGTTGCGCTGTTTCTGACCCATGGCCGCAAGGGCATCGTGTGCATCGGCGACGCTTATGGCGGCACCATGGAACTGCTGGCCAGCCAGTTGCCCGAACTGGGCATCCCGACCTACTTTCTGCTGGGCAGCGAACTGGACGGGCTGAAAACCTTCCTGGAACAAGGCGCGGGGCTGGTGTTCCTCGAAACCCCCACCAATCCCACCCTGGAAGTGCTGGATATCGCCGCCATCAGCGACACGGTGCACGAATACGGCGCGCTGCTGGCGGTGGACAACACCTTCGCCTCGCCGGTGAACCAGAACCCGCTCGAACAGGGCGCAGATTTCGTGATTCACAGTGCCACCAAATACCTTGGCGGCCATAGCGATCTCACCGCCGGCGCCCTGATGGGATCAACCCATCTGCTGGCTACAGTGTGGCCATGGCGCAAAAACCTGGGAACCACCATCGCGCCGGAAATCGCCTCGCTGCTGATGCGCAGCATTCGCAGCCTGACAGTGCGGGTGGAGCGCCAGAACACCACGGCACAGGCGGTGGCAGAAGCGATGGCAAGGCATTCCAAGGTGTTGCGCGTGCTTTACCCCGGCCTGCCCGGCTTCCCCGGCCACGGCGTGGCGCGGAAACAGATGAAGGGTTACGGCGGCATGCTGACGCTCGAAATCCACGGCGGCTACGCGGACGCGGTGCGCGTCGTGGACCGGCTCAAGCTGTTCGCCATCGCCCCCAGCCTGGGCGGAGTGGAGAGTCTTGCCACCATGCCGGTGACCACCACCCACCACGGCCTGGCCCCGGCGGAACGGGCACGGCGCGGAATTTCCGACACCATGATCCGGCTTTCCGTCGGCCTGGAAGACGCCGCCGACCTGATCGCCGATTTGGAACAGGCGCTGAGCTGAGCGCCCACGGCCATGTGCGAGCTTTTTGGTATGTCTGCCAGCCAGGCCATTCACATCCGGCGTGAGCTAGCCGAATTCCGTCAGCGCGGCGGCCTGGTGGCGGACAACCCCGATGGTTGGGGGCTGGCTTGGCGGATAAATGGAATTTTCCTGCTTGCCAAGGAACCGAGACCCGCATTCCGCAGCACCCTGTTTGAGGATCTTGGCTCAGCGCTACACTCCAGCCTGGTCATTGCGCATGTGCGCAAGGCAAATTTTCCACCCGTTAACACACCGAACAACACCCATCCATTCCAGCGGGCATGCTGTGGGAAAGATTGGGTGTTCGCCCACAATGGACTGGTGCCCGATATTATCCCAATGGAGGACAGCAACACCTGCCAGGTATGCCGACCGAGTGGGGAGACCGACTCCGAATATGCTTTCTGCCACCTTTTGAGCCATGTTTCGCGCCAGTTTCATAATGCCTGCGGCAACGACATCACCACCTCGTTTTCCACCTTGGCCACAGCCAGCGAACTGATCGCGTCCCACGGAAAATTCAATTTCCTCATGTCGGATGGGGGACACCTGATTGCCTACGGCCATGACCGCTTGCATTACCTGGAACGACACACCGCAACCACTTCTAGCGTCATGATCGCCACCGAACCCCTGAGTACAGACGAATACTGGATGCCCTTCGCAGCAGGAGAGTTGCGCATTTATCGCTCCGGCAGACTGGTAGAGCAGATCCATACACCACAGACACCCATCCTGGAGCAAGCGAACGCATGAACGATCCAGTCTATCTCGACTACAACGCTACCACGCCTGTTGATGCGCAGGTGCTGGATGCAATGCGGCCTTACTTGCGGGAGCACTTCGGCAACCCCTCTTCATCCCACATTTACGGGCAGAGGGCGAAACAGGCCGTGGAACATGCACGGAAGGAAGTCGCCACGCTGATCGGCGCCAACCCGGATGAAATCATTTTCACCGGCTGCGCCACCGAGGCCAACAATCTCGCCATCCTGGGTGCGGCGCGGGCGCTGGGCGGCGAGAAAAAACACCTCATTACCAGCGCCATCGAGCATCCCTCGGTGATGCAGCCCTTTCTCAGACTGCGCGACGAGGGCTGGGAGGTGAGCATCATCCCCGTGGACAGCACGGGCCGCGTTGACCCGCAAGTCGTGGAACGGGCCTTGCGCCCGGATACGGCACTGGTTTCGGTCATGCACGCCAACAACGAGGTGGGCACGGTCCAGCCCATCGCCGAAATCGCCCGGCTTACCCGGCCAAGGGGCATTCTGCTACACAGCGATGCCGCCCAGTCCGTGGGCAAGATAGACGTGAACGTGGGGCATCTCGGCGTCGATCTGCTGACCCTGGCAGGGCACAAGTTTTATGCTCCCAAAGGTGTGGGCGCGCTGTTTGTGCGCAATGCCACAAAGCTTGCGCCAGTTATGGCCGGCGCCGGGCACGAACACGGCCTGCGCCCCGGAACGGAGAATGTAACGTTTATCGCAGCCCTGGGCGCGGCCGCCAGGCTGGCGCACGATAGCCTGCCCAACACACAAGTTCGCCTGAAAGCCCTGCGCGACCAGTTGCATTTGCAGTTACTGGCGGGAATCCCCCACCTCGTACTCAATGGCCACGCAGAAGCGCGCCTGCCCAACACCCTGAACGTCTCCTTCCCCGACGTGAGCGGCCACGAATTGCTGGCAATGGCAGATCAAAACGTGGCTGCTTCCACTGGCTCCGCCTGCCATGCCGGCGACCACGCCGTGAGTGGCGTGCTGGGCGCGATGGGCGCCAGCAAGGAACGTGCGGCAGGAGCCGTCAGGTTATCACTCGGAATTTACACCACCTCCGCCGACATCAACCGGGCGGCACAGGCATTGATTGGCGCCTGGAAGCAACTGCACGCCTGAATCACGCATGCTGAATTCTTCTCTGGCTGTGGCAATAGCGCCGGGGAAGGTGCAAAATCATTGCTCCAATTTTCTCAAAGCTGAACATGGACAAACCCCAAGGCCAGAGCACCTCGCAGCCCCCACGCAGGCTGGTGAATCCGAGAGTGCATGAGCATCAACTCAAAGCGTGAATAATTGCGGGGAAGATGTACTGCAAAGCCAACAGTATGAGCAAGCCGCCGAGTATTAATTTGAGCGTTCTCTGCGGCACGAATTTCTGGCAGCGCGCGCCGAGATACATCCCGGCCATGCCTCCTACGCCGAACAGCAGGCCCAGCGCCCAGTCTGGCCGGGTGGGTAGGCCCGGCGGTGCGGGAAGCACGCTATAGAGGATCACACCCACCACCGAAGTCACCAGCGTCCCCGCCAGCGCAGCCCCGGCCACGGTGTAAACCGGCAGGCGGAAAATGGCGACGCAAAAGGGAGCAATAATGGCACCGCCGCCGATGCCGTAGATCCCGCCGATAATGCCAACCACAAAGGCCAGCAGCAACATGCCCATGGTGCTGAAGGAAAAAGGCTCCCCCCAGAAATCATATTCGACTCTGGCGAGTGAGAAATGTCTGACTCTTATCGTGGCATCCATATCCAGCCCAGCCGCAATCCCTCGAGTCTGCCCGGCCTGGGTAGCGAATTTCTCATCCAGTTTTGACAGGACACGAATTTTCCATGGTGCGAACTCGGACAACAGACGATAGCCGATGTAGAGCAGGACACATCCAGCGAAGAGCTTGAAGTGGCGAGGGTCAGGCAGATATTGAACGCGAACGTAATAGCCGATAAAAATCCCCGGCAGGGTTCCGGCCACCACGATCCAGGTCAGCGGCCAGGCCATGCGCCCTTCCCTGATATAGCGCCACACGCCGCTGGGAATGGCGACCAGGTTAAATACCATATTGGTGGAACTGACCGCAGGGGTGGTGAAATTGAGTACGCTCATCTGAAACGGCAACAGCAGAAACGCCCCGGAAACCCCCACCATGGAGCTGAAAAATGAGATCACGAAGGCCACCAGCGGCGGCAGCCAGAGCCAGGTATGTACCCCTGAAACCGGGAAGGAAATGCTCAGCCAGTCCATGCCAACCCAGCCAAGCGAGCCATATTCCTACTCTGTCTCCATTTCAAGGTAAGTCCGGCTGGCATTTCCGCCACTCAATAATTCGTAATGCTGCAGATACTTGAAGGCGCTTTGATCCAGCGAGGAAATGGCCGTTTGCAGATCCATGCTTTGATCCAGCGCCTGCTTCATGTGCGCACGCAGCAGAACGAGGTAGTCACGGGTATCCTTTCTTGCCCGGTTCAGATCGCAGACCTGACCATGCCCGGGCACAATGGCCTTGGGAGCAAGATTTTCGATTGCCGCAAAGGAGGCGAGCCAGTCTTTGGTATTCCCAAAAGGCAACACACCTAGCAGGCGATCCACAAAAACCAGGTCGCCGCTGAACAGAGTGCGTGACTTCGGCAGCCAGACCACGCTATCGCCCGGCGTATGCCCACCGCCGAAAAACAGTATCTGAATTTCTTCACTACCCAGCCTCAAGGTTTCGGCCTTATCGAACACGCGAGTTGGGTAGACCGCTTCCGTTCCGGCCAGTTTCTCCCGCAGTGTCGGCTGCAGCGCTTCGAGTTCCATACCGCTGCGTTCTTCCATATCTGCGCGCGCTTTGCTGCTGGCAATGATTTCCGCGCCAAGCGACTTGAAATAGCCATTACCCAGCCAACGGTGATCCTGCCCACCAGTATTAATGACGAACTTTATCCGTTGCCTTGTCACTTTCCGGATTGCCTCATGCATGGCCCTGGCCACCTGAAAACTCGAACCGCTATCCACCACGACTACGCCGGCTGATGTGACGATGAAGCCGGCATTGGCATTCATGCCTTCGTTTTCGTAAGTGCGCATGCCGGTATCGCCGATGAAGGCGTAGACATTCGGCGCGACAGGAAGCGCCGAGAACATGGCCGCATAAAGTGGTCCGCCTGTACTCAGTGCAGCCAGGGAAACCAGCAAGCATAAAATGAGCTTCATCCTCGTATACCCCGTTAATAAAAAGCTTGGGTTAACCACTGAATAATGGCTCCTGCTATCCGTATGGAAAGGCGAGGGAGATAAATCGTTCATCATATATTGTCCTTGATTCAGGCAGTTATTGTATTATAGACATGTAGGCACTGATAACCATTGTAATCCTGGCAGTCCCAAGAAATGCCGTTGAGCCACAGCCGCCACTCTTTCACCCCAAACCGGCTATGTTGCCGACGATTCGAGATTACATGAACATTTCTTTTGCCATGCTGTCCAGTCAGTTGAAAACATTGAAGGGCTTCTTTCTTTTCGCATCGGTAGGCACTGCCCTGCTGGTTTTTCTCGGTGCGACCCTGACCTCCTCCCTGCTCTATGAAAAGCTGATTGCGCAACAGACGCTGGAAATTTCGCAAGGCATTGCCAAACAATCATTTAATTCTCTTTACCAGACGCTACGCAGCGGCGGTTCTCGCCAGGCCTTGGATGATGCTATTGCCGCCGATGTTTCAGCCTTCCCTAACGCGCGACACCAGATAACAGTGTATCGCAGCAGCCCCATCGAAAATATTTATGGCTCTGGCCAGCCAGCGGCCATGCCAGGAGAAGCCATAAAAGTCCTTTCCAGCGGGAAAGAAATAACCAAGCAAAGCCCTCAGAAAATTCGCTACTTTTATCCGCTTGCGGCCGAAGCCTCATGCCTTCAATGCCATAACAACGTTCCGAAGGGAAATATCCTGGGGGTCGTCGCCATCGAGCATGCGCTGCAACCCATTTCGGCCAAGGTAAGGTTCTATTTCATCGGTTTGTTTCTGGCCGTCGGATTCATCGTGCTGCTGGCCGGGGGCGGTGTCTATGTTTTTGCCATGAAACGCATCAAGGGTTCGATGGATTTGTTCCGTGGAAAGATCGAGGCGGTCAGCACCATCAAGGATTTGAACCAGCTCGACATCCGCCAGACCAATCTGGGCTTCGAGGAATTCAATGAAATTTTCCATCACATCAGTCTGCTGGTCGATCGGCTAAAACACATCGCGGTCGACAAGGACATCCTCGAATTCGAGGTCAAGCTGCTGGAAAGATTCATCATCACTTCCAACGTGATGCGCGATTGGCGTGAATTCGTCAAGGAGCTGCTGCTGGAAATCAATTCCATTATCGATGCCTATGCTCTGCTGACGATTTTCCGCGTCGAGGACGAAAGCTACGAGTGGGAAGTGTTCTGGCGCAATACGCCCTCTCCCGCCACCACCGAGCTTTTCGAACAGATCGTGCGCGCGCAACTGGAAATGAATCCTCATTTTCAGGGCGCGAGCATCATCCAGATCAATCATCAAGTCTCGGATGCCAGCAAGCCATTGCAGGAGCTTTCGCGCCGCGACATAGAACTGCAAACCAAGTCCCTGCTGCTCGAGACGCCAAAAATCGGCGGCATTGTCGGCATCGGGGTTCAGTCCACGCTGGCGCAGGACCCGGTGCGCCACATCGTGATCGGCAGCATCCTGACCTCGCTGCTCAACCTGGTCGGATCGGTGAAGGCCATTTACAAATACACCAAGGATCTGGAGTACTACGCCACGCGCGATCCGCTGACCGATCTCTACAATCAGCGCATGTTCTGGGAATTGCTGGGCAATGAGGTTGGCCGGGCGGAGCGCCACCATCAGGAGTTCGGCGTGATGGTGCTGGACATGGACAACTTCAAAACCGTCAATGACCGCTACGGCCACCCATTTGGCGATGCACTCCTGCAAGCATTCGCCAGTCTGTTGCACCAGGCGGTACGCCAGGGCGACATAATCGTGCGTTATGGTGGAGACGAATTCGCCATTGTCCTGCCTGAAGCCGGCGAATCGCAGGCCTATGAAGTTGCCCAGCGCATTGCCGAGTTGCTAGAAAAATTTACCATGGACACCCCTGACGGCGCCAGGATCAAGTCCACGACCTCCATCGGCATCGCTATCTTCCCCGAGCATGGGGACAATCCGCGCGACCTGTTCCTGGTCGCCGACAACATGATGTACAAGGCCAAGAAAGCCGGAAAGAACTGCATTGCCTTCCCCAACGAAGACGAGATGGCGGAAGTATTTAAGAAGGCCAGCGACAAAGGCCTGATGATCGTCCAGGCGCTCGAGGAGCATCGCATCATTCCCTACTTCCAGCCCATCATCAACACGGCAAGCGGCGAAGCCATCATTCACGAACTTCTGATGCGTATTCAGGTTGACGAAAACATCATTGTCGCCAATGACTTCATTGAGGAAGCCGAGGCCATGGGATTGGCACACAAGATGGACTATCAGTTGATCGAGAAAGCCTTTGCCCAGGTCAAGGAGCAGGGCTACCAAGGCATGCTGTTCGTCAACCTGTCACCCAAGGCCCTGATCGTGGGCGAATTTATGAATCGCATCCACAAGCTTGCGATCGACTATGCGATCGATCCAAGCCGCATCGTGTTTGAAATCACCGAGCGTGAAACCGTCAGCAATCTGAGCCTGCTGGAAAAATTCGTACTGGACCTGAAATCCAGAGGCTTCAGCTTTGCCATCGACGACTTCGGCTCGGGCTACTCCTCTTTCCACTACATCAAGCGATTCCCGGTCGATTACATCAAGATCGAGGGCGAATTCATACGCAACATACTCATCGACAGCGAGTACCGGGCTTTCACCAAGAGCATCGTCACACTCGCCAAGGAACTGGATATCAAGACAATTGCGGAATATGTCGAGGACGAATCAATTCTGAATGAGATCAGGCAGTTCGGCATCGACTATGCTCAGGGCTATCATGTCGGGCGCCCTGGGCCGCTGCTGCGCACCAGCAACACCCCTTGACTCAGGAAGCCACCGCCTGCGGCGCCACCCAGAATTTCAGCAACAGTGCCGCCAGCACCGCGCACGATGCTGAAAAGGAGAATGCCAGCAGCGGGCTAAAACTTTGCCACAACCAGCCAAACAGGAATGAAGCAGGCAGCAACAGCAAGCCGGCGGTGAGATTGAACCAGCCATAGGCAGTTCCCAGCAGTTCGCGCGGCGCCAGATCGGCAACCAGAGCCTTTTCCGCCCCCTCGGTCGCGGCCAAAAACAGACCATAAAAGGCAAACAGCGGCCATAACAGCCACAGCACGCTGCCATTCAGCCCCAGCAGAAAATAGAACAGGCCATACACCGCCCAGCCGCCAATGATCAGCCTCACCCGGCCAACATGATCGGACAGCGCCGAGAGTGGGGTGGAAAACAGCATGGCGACGAGCGACACCAGCGCCCATAGCAGCGGCACCTGGTATTCCGGCACACCCATTTCCCTGGCACGCAGCAGCAGGAACATGTTGGACGAATTGCCCAGGGTAAACAGCGCCAGTACCAGCAGATAACGCTTGAAAACCGGCGGAAATCCCTCCAGCTTCCAGCTGAAAGGTGGTTTGGCCGCCTGCTGGTCGCGCGCTGGTTCGCGGATGCTGAGTGCCAGAATAACTGTCAACACCCCCGGCACCAGCGTCCACAAAAGGATATCGCGGATCGGCATGTGGCGCGACAGCAGCCAGGCAGCGAGAAGCGGCCCGATCACCGCACCGGCGTTGTCCATGGCGCGGTGCACGCCGAACGCCAGTCCACGCTGCTCCGGCACAACGCTCAGTGCCAGCAGGGCATCGCGCGGCGAGGAGCGCAGCCCCTTGCCGACCCTGTCGGCGAAACGCAACGTCAGCACCATCGGCCAGGAAGTCGCCAGCGCCAGCAGCGGCCGGCCCAGCGCGGCCAGGCTGTAGCCGCCGACCACCCAGTATTTGGTGGAACCCAGCCTGTCCGCCAGCACCCCGGCGAACAGTTTGAGCAGGCTGCCGGTAGCTTCGGCGATCCCCTCGATGATGCCCAGTGCCTTGGGGCCGGCCATCAGCACCGAAGCAAGATAGAGCGGCAACAGCGGATAGACCAGTTCGCTAGCGCTATCGTTGAGCAGGCTGACCAGGCCGAGCAGCCAGACGGCTGATGGCAACTGAAACAGGCTCTTAGCGCTCATAGACCCATTGCAGCAAGGCATCCAGCACCGGTCGTGCAGCACTGGCGCGCGGATGGTTGACCATCGCCACCACGGCCATGCGCCGCCCTTTGGCATCGAACACATAGCCCGCCACGCTGCGCACGCCCTCAAGCGAACCGCTCTTGATATGCGCATGGCCGGCGACTGCGTGGTTTTGCAGGCGTTTTTTCATGGTGCCATCCACCGCGACGATGGGCAGGGAGGATTCGAATTCGCCGAACACCGGGCTGTTGCTGGCGCTCACCAGCAACTTGCCGAGATGTCCCGGGCTGATGCGTTCCAGGCGTGACAGGCCGGAACCGTTTTCCAGCACCAGCTCGGGAAAGTTCAGCCCCTTTGCCGCCAGCCAGTTTTCGATGGCCGTAGCACCCTTGCGCGGCGTGGCGGGCGAACCGGATTGCTCGGCGCCCAGCGTCAGGAACAATTGCCGCGCCATGAGGTTGTTGCTGAATTTGTTGATATCGCGAATCGCGTCGCCTAGTGGGGGCGAGTCAAAGCTCGCCAGCAGGGTCGCTCCCGGTGGCACTTCGCCCGCCCGGACAATACCGTTCAGCGTCCCGCCCAGTTCCGTCCATAACAGGCGGAAGACACTGTCCACATAGCTGCCATTCGGCAGCAGATTCAGGTTGAAACTTTTTTCCCCGCAATCGGCCGAGAAGCGCCCGCGCAAAGTCAGCACCCGCTGCATCCCTGCTGTCGCCACCTCGGTGGATATCCTTTCGCGCCAATCCCCGCAGAGAGCGGCGTCCATTTCGATGTTACTGACCACTTTCAACGAAGTTGGCGCAGGATCAGGAACAGCCCTGATAATTTGCCCCTCCGTCAGGAGTCGGATGCGGATGGCGTTGAAATTCACCATCAAAGCCTGTGGGATGGCATTATAGGCGCGTAGCGGCTCGTTATCGAACGCCCCCGGATCATGGGCGACAGGTTCGAAATAACTCTGGTCCAATATGATGCCGCCACGGATATCGCGCACCCCGCGCTGGCGCAGATCACGCAACAGCAACCAGAAATTTTCCAGCGTCAGCTTGGGGTCGCCATAGCCCTTGAGGATCAGTCCATCATTGAGCGTCTCGCCCGTCAGCGGTCCTGCGCCGTATGTTTCCGTTTTCCAGCGATAAGCCGGCCCAAGCAATTCCAGAGCGGCATAAGTGGTCACCAGTTTCATGGTGGAGGCGGGGTTCATGGCCCGCTCCGCGCCCGCCGCCAGCAGCGGGCTACTCGTCTGGGTGTCCTGCACCCATACGCCAAGGCTGGATTGCGGCAGCCCGGCCTCTTTGAGGGCGGCGCGCACCGGCGCGGGCAGGCTATCTGCGGTTGCTGGCGCAAGCCATAGCAGAAATACCCCCAGCAAGCATCTGCGCAGCAGTGTCACAGTTCGAATTCATCCCGCAACCCCGGCACATCGACATGCCAGTTCCAGTTTTTTCGGATCAGATCCGCGAAGCCAAAAGCGACGTTCTCTTCACCATGGACGATGAAGGTGTGCTTTGGGGGTTTCCTGAAATGTCCCAGCCAGGACAACAAGCCGGCCTGGTCGGCATGTGCGGAGAGGCCGCCAATGGTGTATAGGTCGGCTCGCACCGGGATGTCCTGGCCGAAGATACGCACCATCTTCGCGCCGTCCACCAGACGCCGCCCCAGTGTACCACCTGCCTGGAAGCCGGTTATCAGCACAGAACACTCGGGCCGCCCCAGGTTGTAGCGCAGGTGGTGCTTGATGCGCCCGGCGTCGCACATGCCGCTGGCGGAAATGATGATCGCGCCGCCCTTGATCTGGTTTAGCGCCATGGAATCTTGTACGGTTTCGGTGAACTGGATGCGCGGCACGTTCTGCCCACGCTTGAGCCATTGCATCAGGCCATGGGCTTCGGTATCCATGAGTTCAATGTGTTTCATGGTGATTGCCGTGGCACTGGTTGCCATGGGCGAATCGACATAAATATTGAGATCATGCAAACGCCCCTGGCGCGTCAGGTCATGGAGCAGATAAATAATTTCCTGGGTGCGCCCCACCGTGAAGGCAGGAATGATGACGTTGCCGCCCTTGCCCTTGAGGGTGTCGGTTACGGCATGCACCAGCTCGTCCATGGTCTGGTCCATGGTCTTGTGCAGGCGATTGCCATAGGTAGATTCGATTAACAGCACATCAGCGGATTCGATGATGGCGGGGTCCTGCAGGATGGGCTGGCCGGCGTTGCCAAGATCACCGGAGAACACCAGCTTCTGCGTTGTCCCTGCCTCGTCCACCCATACTTCTATAATCGCCGAACCGAGAATATGCCCCGCCTCGCGGAATTTGCAGCGCACCGAGGCGTGGGGGGACAATTCCGTGTCGTAGGAAACCTCATGCAACTGAGTGAGGCAAGCGTCTGCCTCATCCACGGTATACAGCGGTTCGACCTCCGCGCGTTGCGGCTGGCGCGAATTCCGGCCTTTTTCATGCTGCGACCATTCCGCCTCTTTTTCCTGTATGTGGGCCGAGTCGCGCAGCATGATTTCCAGTAGTTCGGCCGTTGCGTACGTGGTATAAATCGGACCGCTAAAGCCCGCAGCGGTGAGGCGCGGCAACATGCCGGAATGGTCGATGTGTGCGTGGGTAAGCAGCACAAAATCGATCTCGCGCGGATCGAATTTGAAAGCGGCGTAGTTCTTGTCGCGCGCCTCGCGCCCCCCCTGGAACATGCCGCAGTCCACCAGGAAGCGCACTCCATCGGCTTCCAGTACGTAACAGGAACCGGTCACTTCACGGCTGGCGCCATGGAATTGGATTTTCATTGCATCGCTCCGGATTTGGCTTCGATGCGTTTATTGTAGCCCGGAGGGCGAGGGAAGGTGAGCGTCTCTTCAGTATTTTCCAGGCCGCTGCAGGCCAGCTTCGACTTCATCGCGCCTCGCGCGTCCGAGCAGGGTTTCGATCAATTCCAGGGAAAAATCCATCGCCGTGCCCGGGCCGCGCGAGGTGATCACCTTGCCATCCTTCACCACCGCCTCATCGCTGAAAGTGGTGTCTGGCAGGTTCATGCGTTCAACGAAACCGGGATAGCTGGTCACCGTCCGGCCTTTCAGCAGGCCAGCCTCTGCGAGTACCACCGGGGCCGCGCAGATGGCGCAAGTGTATTTTCCATCCCGGGCCATTTTTTGCAGCAGGGAAACGATGCGCATATCGTCCCTGAGATGCGTCATGCCCGGCATGCCACCGGGCAACACTACCATGTCGAAGCTTTCTAGCAGGGCCACGTCCAACGTGCAGTCCGGCACCAGCATAGTTCCCCGGCTGGCCTTGACGATACCCGGCTGCAAACCGGCCACGACGACATCAATTGCAGCGCGGCGCAGCAGATCGATAATGGTGACGGCTTCGAGTTCTTCGCAGCCTTCGGCGAGAGGAACGAGGACTTTTGGCATGATAAACCCTTGTTAACCACGGGGCACACGGGAGCACTGGGAAGATCGGATTTGGCTTTCCCGGTGTGCCCCGTGGTGAAGAATCTAATCCCGGAAATTCTGATACTGCAGCGGGAAATCGGTAATGGATTTCTTCACCAGTGCGATGGTGTCCTGCAGCAGATCACGCTTTGCGCCGGTCACACGCACGGCCTCGCCCTGGATACTGGCCTGCACCTTGATCTTGCTGTCCTTGATCAGCTTGACGATTTTTTTCGCCAGCTCGGTTTCCACGCCGGTTTTCACGGTGATGGCCTGCTTGACCTTGTTGCCGCTGATTTTCTCGATTTTGCCTTTGTCCAGGCAGCTCACGTCGATGCTGCGCTTGCCCAGCACCTGGTTGAGAATGTCGAACACCTGATCGAGCTTGAAATCGTCGTCGGCAAACAGTGTCAGCACGTATTCGGCCTGCTCGATACGCGAGTCGGAGCCCTTGAAATCGAAACGGCCGCTGACCACCTTGTTAGCCTGGTCCACTGCGTTACGCAGGTCCTGCTTGTCTACTTCGGAAACGATATCGAACGAGGGCATGTTGCGCTCCTAGGCAAAGTGGCAGACGTAATCCAGCAGTTCCGCGGTTTCGATGTCGAAACTGCTGTTGCCCGGCACGCTGAATTGCTCACCGGCCCGGTAGGTTTTCCAATCGCTCTCGCCCTTGAGGCGCACCTTGCAAACACCGCCGTTGATTTCCATGATTTCCGGGGCGCCAGTGTTGAATACCAGGCTGGAGGGAAAAATCACGCCAATGGTTTTCTTGCTGCCATCGGGAAATAGTACGGTGTGCGAAACGCACTTGCCGTCGAAATAGATGTTGGCCTTCTTGATCACGCTGACATTATCGAACTGAGACACGATTTAATCCTTAGGTTATTGCCATTAGCGATTCTGCAATTTTGCCGCGATGCGCATGCGCAGGGCATTGAGCTTGATGAACCCCCCCGCGTCGGCCTGGTTGTAGGCGCCCGCATCGTCCTCGAAGGTCGCGATGTTGGCGTCGAACAGGGAATCCGCCTTCGAGTCCCGGCCCACCACGATCACGTTGCCCTTGTAGAGCTTCATCCGCACCCAGCCATTGACGTGGGCCTGGGTATGATCGATCAGCACCTGCAGGGCCTTGCGCTCCGGCGCCCACCAGTAGCCGTTGTAAATCAGGCTGGCGTAGCGCGGCATCAGGTCATCCTTGAGATGCGCCACTTCGCGGTCCAGGGTGATGGATTCGATGGCGCGATGGCCCTTGAGCATGATGGTGCCGCCTGGGGTCTCGTAGCAGCCGCGCGATTTCATGCCGACGTAGCGGTTTTCCACCAGATCTAGGCGGCCGATGCCGTGCTTGCCGCCGAGACGGTTGAGCTCAGCCAGCAATTCGGCGGCTTTCATGGGCTTGCCGTTGAGCGCCACAGGATCGCCGTTGGCGTATTCGATATCGAGGTATTCGGCCTGGTCGGGCGCCTTCTCCGGCGACACCGTCCAGCGCCACATGTCTTCTTCAGCCTCGGCAGCCGGGTTCTCCAGGTGACGGCCTTCGTAGCTGATATGCAGCAGGTTGGCGTCCATGCTGTAGGGGCTGCCGCCCTGCTTGTGCTTCATTTCCACTGGGATGCCGTGCTGCTCGGCGTATGCTAGAAGTTTTTCGCGCGACAGCAGGTCCCACTCGCGCCACGGCGCGATGACCTTGATGTCGGGGTTCAGGGCATAGGCACCCAGTTCGAAGCGCACCTGGTCATTGCCCTTGCCGGTGGCGCCGTGCGAAATGGTGTCGGCACCGGTTTCCCTGGCGATCTCGATCAGACGCTTGGCAATCAGTGGTCGGGCGATGGACGTGCCGAGCAGGTACTCGCCCTCGTAGACGGTGTTGGCGCGGAACATGGGAAAAACGAAATCGCGCACGAATTCTTCCTTGAGATCGTCAATGTAGATCTCTTTGATGCCGAATTTCTGGGCTTTTTCCCGCGCCGGCTCAAGTTCCTCGCCCTGACCGACATCGGCGGTGAAGGTGACGATTTCACACTGGTAGGTATCTTGCAACCACTTCAGAATCACCGAGGTATCCAGCCCGCCGGAATAGGCGAGCACGACTTTGTTGACGTTGCTCATGTAAAACTCCAGTGATGGGTGATGGGTGATGGGTGATGAGCGCTTTTCGAGGGTTTTCCCCATCACTCATCACCCATCACCCATCACGCCGTTATTTTTCCCAGCAGCAGATATTCCATCAACGCCTTCTGGGCATGCAGCCTGTTTTCCGCCTCGTCCCACACCACGCTCTGCGGGCCATCGATCACCTCGGCAGCCACCTCCTCGCCACGATGGGCGGGCAGGCAGTGCATGAACAGCGCATCCGGCTTTGCCACCGCCATCATTTCCGCGTCCACCTGCCAGTGTTCGAAATCGCGCATGCGCTCTTCGTTCTCCGCCTCGAAGCCCATGCTGGTCCACACATCGGTGGTAACCAGGTCGGCATCGCGCGTGGCCTCCATCGGGTCGGGAAATTCTTCATAGTGATCGGTGCCGTAAAGCCCGGCACGCTCCGGCTCGACTTCATAGCCGGGCGGCGTTGAAACGTGGACATTGAAATCCAGTACTTCGGCGGCTTGCAGCCAGGTATTGCAGACATTGTTGGAATCGCCAATCCACGCTACGGTCTTGCCCTTGATGCTGCCGCGATGTTCAATGAAAGTGAAAATATCGGCCAGGATCTGGCAGGGGTGGTATTCGTTGGTCAGGCCGTTGATCACAGGTACGCGCGAGTTTGCCGCGAAACGCTCGATGATTTCCTGCTCGAAGGTACGGATCATAACCAGGTCGCTCATGCGTGAAATCACTTGGGCCGCATCTTCCACCGGTTCGCCGCGTCCCAGTTGGGAATCACGGGTATTGAGGTAAATCGCCGAGCCGCCCAGTTGCTGCACACCGGCCTCGAAAGACAGCCGCGTCCGCGTGCTGGCCTTTTCGAAAATCATTACCAAGGTGCGATCCACCAGCGGCCAGTACTGCTTGTAGGATTTGAACTGCTGCTTGATCCAGCGCGTGCGTTCGAACAGGTATTCGAACTCGTCGCGGGTCAGGTCCTTGAATTGCAAAAAATGCTTGATCGCCATGATGATGGCTGGGGGCTGAGCGCTAAATATTCTGCGCCTTAACCCGCCAGGAACTCCTTGATCAGTTTGCTTAACATTGTAATCAACTGGGCAGCTTCATCGCGATTCATGATGAGCGGCGGCAGCAACCGCACCACGCTATCGGCTGTAACATTGATCAGCAAGCCCTGATCGAGCGCGCGCCTGACCAACTCGGCACAGGGTTTGTTCAACTCGATGCCGACCATGAGACCCGCATTGCGCACTTGCACCACACCGGCAACGCCATCGAGTTGCGCCGTTAAACTGGTGCGAATGTACGCGCCCATTTCCGCCGCATTGCGGCACAGATCCAGTTCTTCAATCGTCGCCAAAGTTGCAAGCGCTGCCGCACAGGCCAGCGGATTGCCACCAAACGTGGAGCCATGATTGCCCGGTTTGAATACTTCCGCAGCAGTTCCTTTTGCCAGACAGGCCCCAATCGGAATGCCGCCGCCAAGCGCCTTGGCCAGCGTCATCACATCAGGCACGATACCGGCCTGCTGGAAGGCAAACCAGGTTCCGGTGCGACCAATTCCGGTCTGGATCTCATCCAGCATCAGCAGCCAGCCATGTGCGTCACACTGGCTGCGCAATTCGCGTAAATAGTTGGCGCTAGGCACCTGGATGCCACCCTCGCCCTGCACCGGCTCCACCAGAATGGCAACCACGTTCTGGTTATGCTCGGCGATCTGGGCAACTGCGTTGACGTCGTTGTAGGGAACGCGCACAAAACCGCTCACCAAGGGCTCGAAACCGGCCTGAACCTTACGATTTCCCGTGGCAGTCAGAGTCGCCATGGTACGGCCGTGGAAACTTTTTTCCATCACGATGATGGTTGGAATGTCGATACCCTTGCCATGGCCATACATGCGCGCCAGTTTGATGGCAGCCTCATTGGCCTCGGCACCGGAATTACAGATAAATGCCTTGTCCATGGCCGCCAGGCTGCACAGCTTCTCAGCCAGTGCCTCCTGCTTCGCGACTTGATATAGATTAGATGTATGGATCAGGGTTTTGGCCTGCTCACACACGGCCTGGGCAAGCCTGGGGTGAGCATGGCCAAGCGCGTTGACCGCCACACCAGCGACGGCATCGAGGTATTTTTTACCACCTTCGTCCCACAGCCAGACACCTTCGCCCTTTGCGAAAGTAACGGGTTGCCTGGCATAGGTATTCATCAAGTGCGACATGGGCATAACCTGAAAAATAAATGCACACGGCAGCAAATGCTACGGTGTGCGGGAAATCCGGAAAACGCTATATTTAGCCCAAAGTACCGATCCTGGCAAGCAAAAAGTACCAGACTCGAAAATCAATTCACCAGGTACGAGCTGGGAAACGTTTGTGCCATACTAGCATGCAAGACACCTGAGCTACGGATGGCGTATGAACACGGACCGCTCCACCCTCATCATTCAAGGCACCATGCTGAATGGACGCACCTTCCGCCCCAGCGACTGGGCCGAGCGACTATCGGGGGTGATGTCCACCTTCGGATGCGACCACCGCATGAGCTACTCCCCCTATGTCAGACCGCTAACCGTCAACGGCGTCAAATCAGTGTTGATCGACAAAAAACTTAGGGAAGTAGATGCCCGTGCCTATGATTTTCTGCTTGGCTTCGCACGGGATAACGAACTACAAGTACTCGACAGCGCAGACCCAAGCGCCAGCGCAGGATAACCGGGGAGCTTGTCGCCCGGCCATCAAATTCAGGCAGCCATGGCCTTGATAGCGCTGGAGAGACGGCTCTTGTGACGCGCAGCTTTGTTCTTGTGAATGATTTTCTTGTCCGCGATGCTGTCGATAACACTTACGGATTGCTGATATACGGCCTGTGCAGCAGCCTGATCACCAGCATCAACCGCCTTGATCACTTTTTTGATCGCGGTGCGCAGTGCGGAACGCAGGCTAGCATTGTGCATGCGCTGCTTGTCGTTTTGACGAGCGCGCTTCCTAGCTTGGGCGCTATTTGCCATGAAAACTCCTTAAAACCTATTTAGGTACAGAAAACGCGCAATGATACTTTCGTTTCGTTTTATAGGCAAGAACAAGCTAATGACTGCAGGTATGGCAAAACCCACGGCAAAACGGTAAGATGCTGGCCTTCGGAGGGTTGGCAGAGTGGTCGATTGCACCGGTCTTGAAAACCGGCATACCGCAAGGTATCCAGGGTTCGAATCCCTGATCCTCCGCCAAAATCAACAATCCGCCCGGATTTTCCTTGGCAGCTCAATTCCTTCTTTCATCAAGACAAACCCGGCAGTAGAAACACAAAATGCAAAACGCCCGGCTATTGACCGGGCGTTTTGCATTTATTTATTGGTGGCCTGGGGCGGAATCGAACCACCGACACAAGGATTTTCAATCCTCTGCTCTACCGACTGAGCTACCAGGCCAACTTACATCTTGCGTGCCACATCAAATTTTCGACGTTGCTGAGGCTCCGCGAGAGGCCGTCATTTAATCCCACATAGGTGTCTTTAGTCAAGACCTATCGGCGCCTTTCTTAAGGTTTTGGCTTGGCTCCGCCAGGATGCCCATCAAAATAGTACGTCATCCGCTTGCGTGGACTGAGGTAATCGTAAATCTCCCGTAGTAGCAGATTGGGTCGGATACATTCGACGATTTTGATATCGGGGTCGTCGACCAGATCATAAATAATGGCCTCTTCCTTGGGCACTGAAGGCTCGTAAACCAACACGCTCGGACGCAATGCCTGCTGGGCGTTGATCGAAACCACCATACCGACGGCATCATTGGAGAGCTGAACAATACTGCCTGGCGGATAAACTCCCATGCATTTAATGAATATTTTCAGCAAACCTACGTCATATTGATCACGCTCGCGTGAAAACATCAAGGCCAGCGCCTCATGGGGCGTAATGGAGTCATTAGGATTGAGGCGGTTGCAATGATTGTCGTAGGCATTCACGATGGCGACAATCCTGGCCAGAGGAGAAATTTTATCGCCCTGCAAGCCATGGGGATAACCCTTTCCGTTCATGGCTTCGTGATGCTGGGCAATGATCGCGATCACATCTGGCGCAAGTCCCAGTTGCTCAGCAATTTCCTCCCCCATATGACAGTGAAGTCGAAACAGCGCCCGTTCAGCATGATTTAGCGGCTCCATCTTCAGCAGAACCGTATCGGGAATGCGGCTTTTCCCCACATCATGGAACAAAGCCCCCATGCCCAAAAGGCTGATTTCCTCTGCCGTCAAGCCGGATTCTCGGCCCAACATCATCGCCAGCACCGCGACGTTAAGCGAGTGATAATACACATCCTCCCCGGCAATCTTGTCATTCATCAGATGCACGGCGATATTGTGATCAGCCAGCATGGATACGACCATTTCCCGAATCAGGACATCGGCCGCCCGAATCGATTCCTCGGGGCGAGCCAACAGGTTGCGCATCAGGTTCTTGACGGCGCTGATGGCACCGACAAACTTCTTCTCACAGCGTTGAATCGCCTCGCGCTCCTTGCTTACACGCGCAATACGGCGCTTCTTCTCGGCCAGGGCATGCTGATCCACTTCAGGCATCGGTGGTGGTCTAGTTATGGGGGCTGGGCACTCATCAGAAGGAAGCGGCTCCACGTCACTTTTTTGCGGCTCGTAGATTATATCCTGCACCCCCAGGGACAACAGGGTATCGATCTGTTTTTTATCGCGAATCTTGAAACTATTGAAGGAAAATGGATGGTCCAGCCACTTTAATTCAAGACGCACATACACACCAGGCCGCAAACGATCAACGGCAACGCGCAATGGCTCGACTGTTTCGGTTACTTTTTTCATGATATGGCGCTAAATTTGTCCGAATTGTAGCGTTTTACCGCGAAGTTTGCGCACACAAGAGAAGGAATTCCTGCAGATTAAGGTAAAATGATTAGCCAGCCAACTTTAACAAGGAATACTTAAATGTTAAAAGAATTCAAAGAATTCGCCATGCGCGGTAATGTGGTAGACATGGCAGTAGGCATCATTATTGGCGCAGCTTTCGGCGCCATCGTTAAATCCTTGGTCTCGGACATTATAATGCCGCCAATCGGCATGATTCTCGGCAATGTTGATTTCGCCAACCTGTTCCTGATTTTGAAGGACGGCGCTGCTGCCGGGCCTTATCTGTCACTGGCTGATGCGCAAAAGGCCGGCGCTGTCACCATCAACTATGGCTTGTTCATCAATGCCATCATCAGTTTCGTCATCGTGGCGTTTGCGGTATTTGTCCTGATTCGCAACATCAACCGGCTGAGAAAAGAAGAGCCCGCAGCAGAACCAGACACTAGGGAATGCCCTTTCTGTTTATCAGCTATCCCTTTAAAAGCCTCGCGTTGTCCCCATTGTACTTCCGAGATATAGAACCCTTGATCGGATTTAAACACTATTGAATTTTCACCAGACACAGTGTCCACTCAGGCCATGAATTCGGTTGCTTTCCCCTCGTCGGATCTGGATCCCGCTACCGGGACCTACAAGATACCCGCTCTGCGCGTGTTGTCAGAGATCGCCACGAGCCTGTCCACGGAAAACAACCTTGAGGCACTGCTGGAGCGTTTTCTCGGCACCATGGTCAAGCTTGCTGGCGCGGACGCAGGTGCGGTGCGGGTTCTGACAGCAGATGGCTCCCATTTGCGACTGGTGGGCTCGATCGGCCTGCCAGCGGAAATCGTGGAGCAGGAACAGTTCGTGGAATTGGAATGTGGTTTATGCGGCGAGGCCACGCGGAAGCGCTCTCACCGGCATAGCACCAACGTTCACTTCTGCTCCGAGCGCACGTCCCACAGCTACTTCGGTTCACGCTGCCAGCACATTATCGCGGTACCGCTACGTTTCCAGGGCAAGGTGCAGGGGGTTTATAACCTCTTCATGGCCAGCGACACGCCGGTGCCGGAAGATGTCGCACTATTGTTTGACTCCATCAGCGAACACCTTGGCATGGCGCTCGAGAACGCACGCCTGACGCAAGAAAACATGCGCATCACGCTCATGAACGAGCGCCAGATGCTGGCCAATGAACTGCACGATTCCCTCGCGCAAACGCTGGCGTACATGAAAATGCGCCTTGCGCTGCTACGTGATTCGATGGAAAAGGCCGACACCGCCAACTCGGCAAAATATCTGGAAGATGTCAGTGAGGGACTGGATACCGCATATTCCGGCCTGCGTGAACTTCTCACTCATTTCCGCAACCGGATGGACCCGCGCGGACTGCTTCCGGCGCTGCAAGATATCGTCAACGGTTTCTTCAAAAAGACAGGAATCTTCATCAATTTCTCCAACCTGGCCCCTGATCTCAATCTCACACCAGACCAGGAGGTGCAAGTGTTCCATATCGTTCAGGAAGCTCTGCACAACATCAACAAGCACTCCCAAGCGCAAGACGTCAGCCTGACGCTGGGTCTGGATGGAAACAACCAGTACTGGCTCTGCATCGAGGATGATGGAATCGGCATTTCACCCAAGCGCGTACCGGATAAAGACATGCACTTCGGACTCAGCATTATGCGCGAACGGGCTCAACGTCTCAACGGCAACGTAAGCGTCGAAAAACTTCCAGAAAGAGGAACGCGCGTGTTACTCACCTTCCCCGCGCCCAAAAAGGAGGGGGGGAAATGAGCATCCGCGTTTTGCTGGTGGACGATCACACCCTCTTCCGCAAGGGCTTGGCAGAACTACTTGAACGCAACGAACAAATCAGTGTCGCCGGCGTGACTGGCAGTGCGGAAGACGCACGCCGACTGCTGGTGGAACTCAAGCCTGATGTCATGGTGACCGACCTGCACATGCTGCCTGAGGATGGCCTCTCCCTACTTCGTCAGTTACAGTTGGAGGGTAACAATATTCCCACTCTGGTACTCACGGTGAGTAATGCCGAGGAAGATCTGGCGAATGTATTACGCGCCGGCGCGCGCGGCTATCTGCTCAAGGACATGGAGCCTGACGATGTGGCGGATGCAATAGTCCGGGCATCACGGGGAGAGACGGTGGTCGCCCCTTCCATGACCATGAAACTCGTCGGCCTGCTGCAGAACAATCAGCCTGCCGCGCAACAACCGGCCTCCATGCTCGACCTCCTGACCCAGCGCGAGCGCGAAATACTTTCCCACCTTGCCCTGGGAGAGAGCAACAAAGTCATCGCGCGCCAACTGGATATCAGCCACGATACCGTCAAGCTTCATGTACGGCACATTCTATCCAAGCTCAGCTTGACCTCCCGGGTCGAAGCCGCAATCTTCGCGGTCGAGCACAAACTCTCCAACGCGCCAGCCAACGCTAACTAAACGCAGCGCTTTACCGATCATTTTCACGGATTATTCAAGTCATGGAATTTTTACCCGTTTTTTTCGACATCAAAGGCCAACCCTGCACGATCATCGGGGGAGGTGACGTAGCGGCACGAAAAGTAGCAATGCTTTTGCATTCCGGCGGCAAGATCACCGTGGTAGCACCGCGACTCTGCGCCGCACTTAAAGAACATGCGGACAAAGGGGTAATTACTCATGTTCAGGCGCTTTTTTCTCCCGAGCATTTGAATCACGCGATCATCGTCATTGCCGCAACCAATGATCGCGCGGTAAACAAGCAAGTCTCGGAAATCGCAAAGGCGCAGCGGATTCCCGTCAATGTCGTGGATGATCCGGAATTTTGTTCTTTCATCATGCCTTCTGTCATCGATCGTTCACCCGTTATCGTGGCGGTTTCTACAGGAGGCGCATCACCTGTCCTGGCCCGTCTGTTGAGAGCGCGTCTGGAAACCTTGATTCCTGGCTCTTATGGGCGCCTGGCTGCGCTGGCGGAGAAATTCCGCAGCCAGGTTAAGCAGCATTTCACTGAATCGGGGCAAAGGCGCATTTTCTGGGAAAAAGTTTTTCAGGGCCCAATTGCGGAAATGGTCTTCGCCGGACGTGAGGAGCAGGCAATGCAGGCGCTGGAACAGGCCATTACCGCAGAGGCAGCTGATACCCAACCACAGGGTGAGGTATACTTGGTAGGTGGCGGTCCCGGCAACCCAGACCTACTCACTTTCCGTGCCTTGCGTCTGATGCAGCAGGCTGACGTTATCGTTTACGATAATTTGGTAACCCCGCAAGTTCTGGAAATGACCCGGCGCGATGCAGATCGAATCTTTGTCGGCAAGCAGCGCGCAAACCACGCCATGCGTCAGGAAGAAATTAACGAGTTGTTGGTTAAACTGGCTAAGGAAGGCAAGCGGGTGCTTCGCCTCAAGGGAGGCGATCCATTCATCTTTGGTCGCGGCGGAGAAGAAATCGAAACGCTTTCTGCCAACCACATCCCGTTTCAGGTGGTGCCCGGCATTACCGCGGCGTCAGGTGTTGCATCCTATGCCGGCATCCCCCTGACCCATCGCGATTACGCGCAAGCCTGCGTATTTGTTACCGGACACCTGAAGGATGGAACCATGGACCTGGACTGGGACATGCTGGCGCGTCCCAACCAGACTGTGGTTATTTATATGGGTTTGCTGGGCTTGCCGGTGTTGTGCCAGCAATTGATTGCACACGGACTGACTCCCGCCACCCCGGCTGCCATCGTGCAGCAAGGCACGACGCCGAGCCAACGTGTTGTTACCGGAACGCTTGAGTCATTGCCACAACTTGCTACCGATGCGCAACTCAAGCCGCCTACATTAATTATCGTTGGCAAGGTGGTGAGCCTACAGGGAAAACTGGCGTGGTTCAAACCGGATCAGGAATCGGAAGGGAATTTTGCGCTGATGCGCAATAATTAAAGTATGCATTTAAAAAAATGGGGTGATGCAAATACATCACCCCATTTTCTTTGACCTTGCTTACGGCCTACTGGATATTCAAGCTTTCCTTGAGAACCTTGGGCGTAATGAAAATCATGAGTTCACGCTTTTCCTGCCTCTTCGAGGTATTCTTGAACAGGTGGCCAAGCACGGGCAGATCTCCAAATAGCGGAACCTTGGTTGTATCATTCTGAACTTCATCCTGAAATATACCACCAAGGACAGCAGTTTCGCCATTGTTTAACAGGACTTGGGTTTTAACCCGGCTAACGTCGATCTGCACACCCGTAGACGTTACTTCACCCGCCCTGTCCTTTTGTATTTCAACGTCAAGCAATATGGAATCATTGTTTAGTATCTGGGGATTGATAAGCAAACACAATACTGCATCCTTGAAGTTCGTCTGTGTTCCCTGCTGCGAAACAGTATAGTACGGGATTTGAACTCCCTGCAGAATCGCAGCAGGGCGCTGATTCGATGTCATAACCCTTGGGCTGGAAACAACCACTCCCTTGCCATCCGATTCCATCGCGGATATTTCAAGATTAACAAGGTTCCCACTACCGAGGTTTAGCAGGGTAAAAGCCAGCGATCCGGCAGCAGGCGTTGCTGGCAAATTAACGTTCAAATTGCTTCCACCACTTGGCCGCACACCTGTTGATAATGAGCTGGAACTATCCAGGTTGCCAGAAACACCCAAATTATAATTCGAGGCATTATGACCGCTTTGACTCCCAAAGCGGGCGCCCAGCTGTTTACCAAAAGTATCGGTTGCCAAAACAATTCGCGCTTCTATCATGACTTGTTTTGCTGGCACATCAAGCACCGACAGGAGGCGCCTTATTTCTTCATGCTTGCTGGGAATATCATTGACAATCAGCATATTGGTTTTTTGCTCGTAGGTCACGGTCCCCCTATCTGACAGAATTTTTTGCTTGGTGCCTGCCCCCCCCGCCGCTCCCGCTGGCGCTGACACAGCCAAACTACTCGCAGAGGGTGAGCAGGTTGCAGCACTTCCAGCCGCGCCCGACGAAGTTCCTGCCTGGCCAAGCAACATTCTGTTGGCGACATCGGCACGTAAATAATTCAGGGCGTAGTATTCCGTCTGCAAGGGTTCAAGCTTCAGAACTTGTTCCTTGGCTTCCAACTCAGCTTTTTCCTTTACTGCCAATTCGTCTCGTGGAGCAATCCAAACCACATTACCATTCTTGCGCTTATCCAGACCCTTTGCATTCAGAATGATGTCGAGTGCCTGGTCCCATGGAACATCCTTTAACCGAAGCGTAAGGGAACCGGACACTGAATCACTGGTAATGATATTCAGGTTGGTAAAGTCCGCTATTACCTGCAATACCGTCCGCACTTCCACATTCTGGAAGTTCAGGGAGAGTTTTTCACCCGCATAACCCTGCTTCCCGCTGGCCACCATCTTGTTGGGGTCTTCAATAACTTTTTTCACGTCAACTATGAATTGACGGTCAGCCTGATAGGCGGAGTACTCCCACAGCCCTTGCGGTTCGATCACCATGCGGGTATTTTTACCCAGACTTGAAGTGGCAAGTGCTTTAACCGGCGTGCCAAAATCGAGCACGTCTAATCTGCGCTCCAAATTGCTCGGAAGTTTGGCATCCAGGAAGTCGACCACCAGATTTTGACCCACTTTGCGAATATCTATCCCTGTCGTCGCATCCGAGAGACCTACAACGATTCGCCCTTCTCCATTGCTGCCGCGCCGAAAATCAATATCGTTCAACCGGTGAGTTTGTTGCCCGGTTGCAGCCCCGGCCTCAGCAAAACGTGTGGTCACGTTCGCATTTGACACGACAGTTGGAGAACTCTGCAGCGTTATGTACAAATCCTTCCCATCCATGCGCGTTTCATAGCCAGCCGGTTTCGCAAGATTTAGTACCAAACGTGTGCGGCTCCCCGCTTGTACAACATTCACTGTGCGCAAAGTACCTTGACTCACCTCCAGCGTGTTCTTGCCTAGCGCATTGGCTGTGCTGGGAAAATCCAGGGCAATGCGGGGAGGGTTGTTCGTCGTAAAACCAGCCGGTGGTATCGCAAGTGCCTGCTTCAGGCTGACCCTGACTTCCACTTTTCCATTTTGAAGCGTAGTGGATGTGACGTTTTCAATGTTGTTCTGCGCCGTGATTGCCGCCGTGGCATCACCCTCAGCAGCAACAGAGACTGTTACGATTCCTGTCATTAGTACGGCGCATGCCATACTGAACATCGTTTTCTTTATCAAATTCGATCTATTCATGGCGCCCTCTATTTCTTTTGTTGACCCGCATTCGATTCTTCAAGCAGCGTTAGGCTGTTTGGCTTTTCACTCCAGTCGCCCGCGCTATCCTCGATAATTTCGGTCAGTTTGACTTGTTGTTCGTCTATATGGGTGATGCGACCAAAATTGACCCCCATGTGATCACCAATTTTCACGCGATGAAGACTGTTATCTGGCGCCTTGACCAAGGCGTAGATCACCCTGTTTTGCTGCAAGGTGCCCACCATTTTTAACTTTTCCAGCTCAAAGGCTTCAAGCGGCTCTTTGCGACGATTCAGGTCCGGCTGAAAACCTCCACCGCCACCAGTAGAAGATTTGAGTTTGCGCGGCTGAAAAGGATCCGACAAATTGAAAGCCTCATAAGGGAATGGCTCATAGGGCTTGACTTCGGGCAACGGATCCACCTTCCCTCGCATGCCCTGGCCCGCATCGCGCACAAACTTGTCCAGATCATCATGCTGGCCGCTTCCACAGCCTGCCAAACCCAGCGACACGGCAGCTATTATCGACCATCTCATTTTTTCACCCCCCCAGCCTTCTTCTTGCCACCCGCAACCGGCTTCTTCTGGGCAGAGACCTCTTCCTCATCCAAATAGCGGAATGTTTTCACCACACCATCCATGGTCAACCGGCCATCTTTGGAAGCCTCGATTTTAATATCGTTCAGCGTCACAATACGGGGCAGTTGTGATATGTCGCTGGCGAAGTGACCAAGATCATGGTAGCCACCGGTCACTTTAATCGTCACTGGCAAGGAGGCGTAGAACTCCGTCTTGGTTTCGCTTGGTGCCGGCTTGAACAACTCGAACTCCAAACCACGCCCCAGTCCAGCCTGATTGATGTCAACCAAGAGCGCATCCATTTCAGATTTGTTAGGCAATTGCTTGAGCAGCGCGCCAAAGGACTGGTCTATCTCCTTGAGTTGCTGGCGATAGGTATCGAGATTTACTGCCTGCTGTTTCTTGGCCAGGAAGGTGTCACGCAGTTTGGCCTCTTTTTGCCGCGTGGTTTCCAATTGCTCCAGTTGAGTTTTCCAGTCAAACCAGTAGGCCGCAAACACCACGGCCACCAACAGCAATAGCAAAGCTCCCATTTTTGGCAGAACGGGCCAACTACCGATATCCCTAAAATTCAGGGTTTTCAATTCTTCAAGGTTAAGGTTGAGGTTCATGCCTTCTTGTCCTTGGAATTGGAAGACGCCGCTGCTTTTTTGCTGGCTGGTTTGCTGCCAGACGCTGCGTCTTTGCCTTCAGGCACCTTAGGGGGAGTGAGCTTGATATTAAGAGAAAACTCGCTCACCCGTAGACTGTTCTGTATAACCGCTTTGGTTTCTATCAGTGCAGGTGACTCCATCCACGGCGAGTCGTCCAAGCTTCGCATCAATGAGGCCACACGCGCATTGGACTGGGCATAGCCCACCAGTTTGACGTTGTTACCTTTCCGGTCGATGGATTTCAAATAAACGCCATCAGGCAACCCACGCACCAACTGATCAAGTAAATGAACGACCATGGAGCGGTCGGCCTGCAAGGACTCAACCACTTTTTTGCGGTCCAGCAGCGCCTCTGTCTTTAGCTTGAGTTCATCGATCTCTTTGATCTGTTCGTCAAGCTTGGTTATTTCCGCACTAAGGAAACTGTTTCTCCCCTCCTGATTGCCTATTTGGGTTGCAATGACGGTATGCCCAACAATAGCTATAATTGCGCCAAAGCCCAAGACCATGCCGGAAAGAATAATGAACTGGCGTTGCCTGGCCGCCCGTTTTTGTTCGCGGTGCGGCAGAAGATTGATGCGGACTGTCATGAATCGAACCTCCGCAGAGCCAAGCCACATGCGATCATCAACGCCGGTGCGTCAGCGGTCAGTTGCTTGGGTTTGACACGAGATGACAAAGCCATGTTGGCAAAGGGGTTTGCAATCATGGTGCTCACCTGCGTCCGACTGGCCACTACTTCGTCAAGCCCTTGAATCATGGCGCAACCGCCCGCGAGAAGAATGTGATCCACCCGGTTAAACTGGGTGGAGGAAAAGAAGAACTGCAATGCGCGCGCCACTTCCAAAGCCAGGGTATCCATGAAGGGCTGCAATGTTTCCGGCTCGTAATTATCCGGCAGCCCACCCTGGCGTTTGGCAATTTCTGCTTCTTCAACCGAAAGACTGTAGCGGCGTTGGATTTCCTGCGTCAATTGATTGCCGCCAAAATTTTGCTCGCGCAGATACACCGACTGATTGTTATGCAGCACGTTAATATGCGTCATGGCGGCACCAATATCCACGATTGCCACCGTCTGATCCCGCCCTCCACCCGGCAACTGACGGGCAATCAAATCATAGGAGGCCTGCGTGGCATAGGACTCGATATCCATCACTATCGGCTTGAGTCCCGCCGCTTCAGCTGCGGCCACGCGATCGTCAACTTTTTCCTTGCGCGACGCGGCGATCAGCACTTCTGCCTCATCAGGATTATTGGGTGCGGGGCCGATGATCTGGAAATCCAGGTTTACTTCGTCCAATGCAAAGGGGATATATTGATTGGCTTCTGTTTCAACCTGAAGCTCCAACTCTTCATCTCGCAGGCCAGATTGAACAACAATTTTTTTGGTGATCACCGCCGCCGAGGGCAGGGCCATGGCAACATTCTTGATGCCGCCCCCCATCCGCTTCCACGCAAGCTTGAGTGTCTCGCCCACTGCCTCGAGGTTGACAATATTGCCGTCCACCACCGCATCTTTTGGCAACGCCTCAATGGCATAGCGCTCCACGCGATAAAGATCCTTGCCTGCCTCAGCAAGCTCCACCATCTTTACTGAAGAAGAACTAATGTCCACACCTATCAAAGGTGGCGACTTGGCTTCCAGAAAATCGAATCGCAAGTAAATTTCCCCTTCCGCACAGCCTGGTTAGAAGCGATACGTATAATTTACATTAAATGCTATCAGCAACTATACACCCTGTAAACTAATTTAATGCAAGTTTTCTTTTGCTGGATATTACCGTCTATAATCCGATACAACTTAATTACATCATACTTTTCCAGAAAATCTAAATTATGGCTCTCCGTTGGTGGCACTACACCTCTTTTGTAGTGTTGGCTGGCGCTCTCATCGTGACCGCGCTGATAGCCCTAGCAGTTACATTAATTTACCCTCAACTGCCTTCACTGGATATCCTGACAGATTACCGGCCGAAGATCCCACTTCGTATTTATACTGTTGAAGGTGCGTTGATCGGTGAATTTGGCGAAGAGCGGCGCGCCCTGGTCAAGATCAAGGAAGTTCCACTCATCATGCGCCAGGCCATCCTTGCCGCCGAAGATGACCGCTTTTACCAGCACGGCGGAGTCGACTACATGGGGGTGGCCCGTGCCGCCCTGGCCAATCTTACGTCAGGCGGGGCACGCGAAGGTGCAAGTACCATCACCATGCAGGTGGCACGCAACTTTTTCCTCTCCAGCGAAAAGACCCTGACCCGAAAACTAAGCGAAGCCATGCTGGCGATGAAAATCGAGCACAGCCTTACCAAGGATCAAATCCTTGAGCTCTATATCAACCAGATTTACCTTGGCCAGCGATCTTATGGCTTCGCCACTGCCTCCCAACTTTACTTTGGCAAGCCGCTCGCTCAAATCAACATAGCCGAGGCCGCCATGCTTGCCGGCCTGCCCAAAGCGCCCTCGCGCTACAATCCGGTTGTCAATCCAAAGCGCGCCAAAATACGCCAGCAATACGTGTTGCGACGCATGCACGACCTCCGCTATATCAAGGATGACGAATTCCAGGCGGCACAACAACAACCGCTGCACGTCCGCCACGACTTGCAGATGGCTGAAGTAAAGGCTGACTATGTCGCCGAACTTGTTCGCCAGAACGTTTATGAACGCTTCCAGGATCAAACCTACAGCAGCGGCATCAAGGTTTACACCACCCTGCGTCGCGTGGACCAGGAAGCCGCCAATCTTGCCCTACATCAGGGTGTGCTGGATTATGACCGCCGTCACGGCTACCGGGGCGCGGAAGGCTTTATCGATTTACAACATGACGGCGCCCTACCGGATGATTTCCTGGAAAACGCACTGGAAGACGTGGACGAGGTCGCCGGGTTGCTGCCCGCCGTTGTTCTTGAAGCCAGTTCCAAAAAGGTCAAGGCTTATCACAAGAATGGCGACACAGTGGAAATTAGCGGCGAAGGGCTGCGCTTTGCACAAAAGTTCCTTGCCGCAAACACAGCCATGAAAACCCACCTGCGCCGTGGCTCCCTGATTCGCATCATGCCTGGCAACAAAGGCGGCTGGCAAATCGTTCAACTGCCTCAGGTGGAAGCCGCTTTTGTCGCAGTGGATCCCCATGATGGCGCCATTCGCGCCATGGTGGGCGGATTCGATTTCAACCGCAACAAATTCAATCATGTAACCCAGGCTTGGCGACAACCCGGTTCAAGCTTCAAACCCTTCGTCTACTCCGCGGCGCTGGAAAAAGGCTTTACCCCCGCCACGATTATCAACGATGCACCACTCTCATTACCCGGCGCCATCGCAGGAGAACCCTGGGAACCGAAGAATTTTGACGGCACGACCGAAGGCCCGATGCGGCTGCGCACCGCGCTTACCAAATCCAAGAATCTGGTTTCTGTTCGTATCCTGCAATCCATCACGCCGGAATACGCCCAAGATTACATCACCCGTTTCGGCTTCAGTGCTGCCCAGCATCCGCCCTACCTCACCATGGCGCTAGGTGCAGGCTCTGTTACACCGGCTCAGATGGCGGCAGGTTATTCCATATTCGCCAATGGCGGTTATCGCGTCGAACCCTACTTCATCGACCGCATCCTGGACGGGCGAGGCGCCCTCCTTGCGCAGACCAAGCCGGCGCGCGCCGGAGAATCTGCCGAACGGGCAATCGACGCACGCAATGCCTTTATCATGACGTCCCTGATGCAGGATGTGGTGCGGCGCGGCACGGCGACCAAGGCAATGCAATTGGGCCGCCAGGATCTGGCAGGAAAAACCGGCACCACCAATGACCAGATTGATGCCTGGTTCTGCGGCTTCAATTCAAGCCTGGTGGCAGTAAGCTGGATTGGCTTCGACCGGCCACGCCCCCTGGGCGGGAATGAAACCGGTGGGCAGGCCGCCCTGCCAATATGGATTAGCTACATGGGCAAGGCACTCAAGAACATCTCTGAGAGCCAATATGTAATTCCCGATGGCGTCAGCGTAATAAATATCGACACAGGGAATGGCTTACGCACCAGTGGGGGAGGTATTCCAGAATATTTTTACCAGGAATTTCCGCCCCCCTCTCAAAATTTATGGACTGATGATGCCATTGATTTTCCAGGGACAAAAAGTCCAGATGAAATCAAGGATCAGCTCTTTTAGGAGCAATTATTCTTGGTGCATCACATGAACAAAGACTCTTCACCGCAGCGGCGCCAGATGCGAGAACTAATTGCCCAGTCAGCCGCGCGTCTGATAGCCGAGGATGGCATGCAGGATTATGCTGCCGCCAAGCGCAAGGCCGCCCGTCAAATCGGGGTGCCGGACACGCACAGCCTGCCCAGCAATATCGAGGTTGAAACAGCTCTGCGCGCCTATCAGGAACTCTATCAGAAGGATGAACAGCCGGCGCGCCTGAGATACCTGAGACAGGAAGCCCTGGCCGCCATGCGGCTGCTGGAACGGTTCAACCCCCACCTTACGGGGTCCGTGTTAAGCGGAACAGCGACACGCCACTCGGACATCAACTTGCAGTTGTTCACCGACAACATCAAGGATGTCGAACTTTTTCTGCTTAACCGCGGGCTACCGTATGCGACAGGAGAGCAACGCTTTCGCCTTAACGATGAATTTCATCCTGTGCCGACCTTTACCCTGCAAGGCGAAGCAGCCGAGATCAAACTGGCGGTGTTTGCCACCGACGACTTGCGTAAAAATTCGTCGGCGGGAAAAACGCTCGAGCGCGCCAGAATCAGTCAAGTGGAAGCGCTCCTGTAAATTACCTGAAACAGCGCGCCCTGAACTGGCCACGGTTTAAATCATCAGGCAAAATGACAGCTGCCGTATATTGTAAACAAATGGACTCAAGATCGCCCCGAACTTGGCCTTTGATTGAGCGCATAGATCACGGATGGCCAGCCAGCCCCCCCTAGAAACCGAAGCTGTCACTGACAACAGCAACTACATGATTCACTCCAGGATGGAGATACTCTACATCCTGCGTGCGATCCAGCACAAAAACGAATTCGTCACCGCCTATTTCAACCAAGGCAACGATTTCATTCTGACTTCCCTTCTCGACGTGGATGGCGACACTGGCTCCCTGATCTTCGACTTTGGCGCCAATGAAGCACTAAACCAACGTGCGCTGGCAAGCGGTAAGATCATCCTGGCAACAAACCTGAATCACGTCAAGGTGCAATTTGTGGTCGATGGCATGGAGCAAGTCGAATACCTCGGCCGCCCCGCATTCAAGTCAGACCTTCCCAGCGAGTTGCTGAAGCTGCAACGGCGCGAGTACTACCGCCTTGCCGCTCCGATGGCCAACCCCATCAAATGCAGCATGGCCAAGCCTGACGGCGGCAAGATGGAGGCGACGATCGCCGACATCAGTTTGGGCGGCATCGCCATCGCCAATTACCAGGGTTTGATCAGCTTTGAAATTGGCGACAAATTCCCCGCTTGCCGTATCGTGCTGCCGGGGATCGGAACGGTCACCACGGATATCGAGATCCGCAACGAACACAAGGTCACCATGAAAAACGGCGCCAAGGTCCAGCGCGCCGGCTGTTTGTTTATTGATCTGCCGGCCAGCCAGCAAGCCATGATTCAGCGTTACATCATCAAGCTGGATCGCGAGCGCCGCGCAATATTGTCCCAGTGACTATTTTTCCCGCATCCAGCGCGCAGCATCCAGCGCGAAATAAGTCAGAATCCCGTCCGCGCCCGCACGCTTGAATGCCAGCAATGCCTCCAGCACACAGGCCTTCTCGTTCAGCCAGCCGTTCTGCGCAGCCGCCTTGAGCATGGCATATTCACCGCTGACCTGATAAACGAAAGTCGGCGCCTTGAATTCATCTTTCACGCGCCGCACGATATCGAGATAAGGCATGCCGGGCTTGACCATCACCATATCCGCGCCTTCCGCCAGATCCTGGCCCACTTCCCACAGCGCTTCGTTACTGTTGGCCGGGTCCATTTGATAGGTATATTTGTTGCCCCCGCCGAGATTGGCGGAAGAACCCACCGCATCGCGGAATGGCCCGTAAAAACTGGACGCATATTTGGCCGAATACGCCAGAATGCGCGTATGAATATGGCCCGCGCTGTCCAGTGCTGCTCGCACCGCACCGATACGACCATCCATCATGTCCGATGGCGCAACCACGTCGGACCCTGCCGCCGCGTGAGCCAGGGCTTGCTGGACCAGCACCGCCACCGTCTCGTCGTTCATGACATAGCCGGCTGCATCAATCAGGCCATCCTGACCATGACTGGTATAGGGATCAAGTGCAATGTCGGTAATTACGCCCAGTTCAGGGAAGCGCTGTTTCAGTGCGCGCACCACCCGTGGCACAAGACCGTCCGGATTATAGGCCTCAGCCGCGTCCAGACTCTTGAGGGAAGTATCGATCACCGGGAAAATCGCCAGCGCCGGCACACCCAACTCGACACACTGTTGCGCTCGCTGTAGCAAGTGATCCAGCGTCACGCGTTCGACGCCCGGCATGGAGGCTACAGCCTCGACGCGATTTTCCCCTTCCAGCACGAACACGGGATAAATCAGGTCGGCGGGGCTTAGTTGGTTCTCCCTCATCAGGCGCCGGGAAAAGTCATCGCGCCGCATACGACGCATGCGTTTGAAAGGATATTGGCCTAAGGTCTGCATGGTTTGAGGATTCCAGTTAAAGATCACGAGAACATATTGAATGGGATTTATTGCAGTACAGCGTTGCGCCTGTGCTGGATCCATTCCTTGACGGCCGCCAGGCGTGCCTGGGCAACACGCTCCTTGATGGCGGCGGGATCAACACACTGGCTGGCCACCGCCCCGGCATCGATCCCAGCAGCTGCCTTCAACACCAGGAGCAGGAATTCTTCCGGCTCGAAGGTGCTATTTTCAAAACACGTCCGGCCACAGGCATCGGCAGCACAGGCCTGCAAAAACTGTTCGAAACGCTGTGGCTGACGCAAGGCATCGGTTTCCTGCAACAGCTTCATGAGTGTTTCCGGGCGCAACTCCAATGCGCGGTGTGCAAGTCCATGGAAACGCGCCGTTACCAGAGCAAGATCGCGGCAATCGTTGGGGACACGCAAACGCTGACACAGCGGCTTGATCAACTCGAAGCCGCGCTCCTCATGGGCAATGTGGCGCGGCCATTCTTCCGGCGGTGTGGTTCCCTTGCCCAGATCGTGCGTCAGAGCGGCAAAGCGCACCGGCAGTGGGTAATTTCGTGCCGCAGCGCAATCCACCACCATCATCACGTGTACGCCACTATCAATTTCTGGATGATATTGCGCTGGCTGCGGCACACCAAACAGGCGCTCCACTTCAGGCAAGATACGCTCCAGGGCACCGCTTTCGCGCAAGGCGCAAAACATGCGCGAGGGTTTTTTCTCCATCAACCCCTTGGCGATCTCCTGCCACACGCGCTCGGGAACCAACGCATCGACCTCGCCGTTGTCCGCCATGGCACGCATCAGGGCGAGCGTTTCAGGGGCAATGGAAAATTGTTCGAAGCGGGCGGAAAAACGCGCCACCCGCAGGACCCGCACCGGATCCTCGACGAATGCCGGGCTGACATGGCGGAGGATGCCCGCTCTGATATCATTCACCCCGCCATAGGGATCGATCAGGCGACCTTCCGAATCCTTGGCAATGGCATTGATGGTGAGATCGCGCCGCGCAAGATCCTGCTCCAGCGTCACCTCGGGAGAAGCGTGGACCTGGAACCCCTTGTAACCGGGCCCAGTCTTGCGTTCGGTACGGGCAAGGGCATATTCCTCATGTGTCCGCGGATGAAGAAAGACCGGAAAATCCTTGCCCACGGGCCGGAAGCCCTGCTTTAACATTTCTTCCGGCGTGACGCCTACCACCACATAGTCCCGATCCTTTACTGGCAGGCCGAGCAGTTCATCACGCACCGCCCCACCGACCTGATAGACGATCATCGAGCGATCAGCGCCCCGCTGCAGAGCGGTACCCCTGATACGGGCTGGATTCGGCCAGATACCCCGGCGCCACAGCTTCCAACGCACTCGGCTTGACGCCAAAAATCGCGGGGAATTCATCACTGCACACCGAATCGACCTGCATGCTGTGATAATTATCGCGCGTCATGATTTTCTTGCCCGGCAGCCATTCCATCACCCACGCCTGAAGATAGGAGAGGCGAGGAGACAAATCAATAATCTTGCGCTTGCGGCCAATCATGGCGCCCACCAACTCCACCAGTTCGCGCAAGGTATAGACCTTTGGTCCACACAAATTATAGCTTTGCCCGAAGGTGTCTGAATTATTGAGACTGGCGACAAAAGCCTGAGCCACGTCATCCACAAATACCGGCTGGAACTTGCAACCGGGACTCGCCAGCGGCAATACCGGCACAATTTTAAGCAGCCTGGCGAACAGGTTGATGAAAGAATCCTCGCGGCCAAAAATCACCGAGGGCCGGAAGGCAGTCACTGCAAGCCCATAGCCATCGATAAATCTGGTGGGATGTGCGCTTTCATCCTCGCCGTGCCGCATGCCTGCCGCGAGCACGAGGGTTTCTCCCAGCCCCTTGGAACACAGGTAGTTGCTCGACGCACCAGGATCAGCGTTCAGTGCGCTCATGTGCAACAGACGCTTCACGCCGCTCGCCGCGCAGGCCTGCACGATCTTGCGCGGCAATTCAACATGAACCTCATGGAAATTACCCCGGCTGGTTTTCTCTTCATTGAGAATACCTACCAGATTGATCACCGCATCCATGCCGACAAAATGCTGGTTGAGTTCGGACGGGTCGAAAATATTGGCCTCCACCACTTCCACATCGGGAAGTACCGCCACGGTCTTGGCATGCTCGCGCGTGCGCGTCAGAACCCGCACTGAATACCCTGCCATCCCCAGCTTGTTGACGACATGGATACCGACAAAACCGCCGCCCCCCAGCACACACACTTTTTTAATATTCATTTGGCGCCTTATAAAAACCGCTTCTTTGAAAACAGGATAATTCTAGCCTGAATATCGGTCGCACGTCACGGATCGCAGGACGGGCTGCGCTCATCCCGACTCTGACATTCTGTTTTACCATTCCGGCCAGAAACGCTCCCCAGCCTTTGCTTGAGCGTAATCAGCCGCTGCCCGAAGCGGTTAGCGTAGTAACTAGCGTTGCTCATGACTTTCTGCACGTAGTTTCGGGTTTCAGTGAAGGGGATGGATTCGGCATAAATAGCCCCCTCCAGCGCATGTTCACCCTTCCAGCGCTTGGCCCGGGAGGGACCTGCATTGTAGGACGCGGTGGCGAGCACGGGCTGGCCATCATTGGTGTCCAGAACGTATTTCAGGTAATAAGTGCCAAAAGAAACATTGGTATCGATCTGATTGACGAGATTTTGCTGAAAGTGCTTGAAACCCAGCCGCTTGGCGATCCATTGTGCGGTTGCCGGCATCAGCTGCATCAAACCGGACGCCCCGACATTGGAGCGCGCCTGCTGCACAAAACGGCTTTCCTGCCGGATCAAACCAT
>Ga0105091_10000049_pt1 | contig 39328 bp, 54 predicted proteins | sample PPLLak1March2015_FD_87022 | JGI IMG/M metagenome (GOLD analysis project Ga0105091, IMG submission 87022) | Freshwater sediment microbial communities from Prairie Pothole Lake near Jamestown, North Dakota, USA - PPLs Lake P7 Core (1) Depth... | ecosystem: Environmental > Aquatic > Freshwater >... | reverse complement strand
CGTGAACACTTCCGCCAGGAAGTACCAGGTCCCATTTGTGTACGTTCCGCCGATGTCCGAGTAATTCGGCGGGTAGCACATGACGAATCCCTGCGATTGCGTCGATGAGCCCGCCTCGAACTGGAACCCCTCGCCCACGTCGTTGGTGGCGTAGTTGAGCAGTAGCGTCGAGTAGAACTCGCCCGACGCGTACGACGGAACATAGAACCACCCGAACATGGTGAGGCCATCATCAGCATCGCGGCTCGGGGGGCTCGCGACTGACAGGTAGCATCCACTAGGAAGGGTGGTTCCGTTAGCCATTATGCCCCGTCAGGCTGAGTGATAGTGAACGAAGTCGTGTTCACTGCAATCCCAGCGGTGCAAGAGGTGCTGTTGACGATGCACTCGGCGCCGCTTCCTGATGTGCCAACGCTATGGATCGACACAATCGTGGTCCCATCCGAAGCGAACGCTGCGGCAAAGCCGATCGTCCCGGTCGCCACGGCGTTGGCGCCGGTGATCGAGTTAGAAGTCAGAACGCGGTTCGCTGACGACGGGAACGCGGTTGCTCCGAAGGTGTTGGTAGCGAGAAGCGTCGCGCCACCGATCCCGGCTGCAACTGAAGCCGGTTTGGTTCCGGCGTAATAGCGGATCGTGCCACTATTGTACGCTGTGATTCTTGCGTTGTTGCAGGCATTGGCCTGCGCTACCGATTCGAGCATTTTTCCTACTTTCTCAGAATGAAGTAAACGATCGCAACGCTAGCACTCGCCAGAATCATTGCGACTCCGACCATTTGTTTCCCTTGAATACGTATCCCTTTTGCCTGGACCTCGAATTCGGGCGGACGTGAGTTCATCCGCTTGTCGCGCTCCTCAAGAGCAATCACGCGTTCCAGGAGCCGCATGTTTTCCTCTTCGAGCATCTTGAGTCGAGCGGTAACAACTCCGCGCTCATACTCAGCGGACACCGGTGCAGCCGCGAGGTTCTCACTCGTGCACGAGGTGAGCTTGTTTCTGGACTCGCGCTCTTCAGTCATGGTGACTCGCACTCAGCTAAACCCAGCCGCTTCCCAGACCTGATCGAATTCAGCAGGTGTCAACTGAATTCCCATTACGACGTTTTTTGCGTCAGTGAGGCCGCTCACGAACATGCAGCGGCTACAGTTCAGGCACCGTTGACACTGGTACAGCTTTCGGCACTTGAGGGCGTCAGTGTACCCGTTACACCCGGCACAGTAATGTGCGTTCCCGAGATGCTTACAGGATGCACAATTATCAGAATTGTCCACATTGTAGCAACCGGTGCAATCGGTTGCGTTGGCGCATTCCTCACAAGAGACGCATCGTGTACAGTGCGAGCAGCGCTTGCACGCTTCGCACTCAACGCAATCGGAATTCGTCTCGGACCATAGAGCATCAAGTGCTGTTTTGTCTGAGCAGGCCAAAATCAACGCCTTGGTTAGTTTCATTGTACTTACCTATACTGTCTGCTATCTGAAGGCGCAGATGGCGCCGTAAAGTTGTTTGCTTCCAGTTTTCAACTTGCAATGGGAATTGAATAGTAGCTGGACAGGATCTGATTGAGCAACAACATCTGTTCAGCAGATGGTGTGATATTGCTGAACAGATGCAACGCTTCTTTCCCGGACCAGTTCCGGGCTGCCTCTGCGGTCTTGTTGTAGTCGAGAGAATACGTTTCGGTCTTACTCGTTGGGTGGAATGCTGCAATTATGTGATTTCCCACGGTCACATCAGGGCCGGGTACCCCGTCTATCATAAATGTCATTAGCCCGTCATTCCCTGCATGAAGTCTATTTGTCGTACTGAGTCCAACAACCATCAGTGTTGTGGTCCCGCGAACCAAGGTCCTGTAGGTGTCGAACGGAACCTGTACTATTTCTGCGACCGATATGACGGTTTTCGCGTCGATTGCGGGCGTGAGGTATCCGCGATACACGGATGTGTCTGTGGTTACTGAGGCCATACGCCCATTCAGCAATGACTTGATCCTGTAGTTCGTCCCCCCTGAAATTGAAGCGTTCCCCCCGACCCTGCCGGGCCGTAACGTGACATTACCATCCACGTCTATGACCATGTCCTCGCCAATCCAGAGACCAGTGAGGGCAGAGCCCAACACGTCCAGTAACTCCGTGTATAACCCGAGCGCCATGTCTGGGTGCTGTTCGAACATCGGCAATGGAATTCCAGCGTTGCTCATGTTCGCGCCCAGAATAGGACAAGATTGGTTGCCGTTCCTGAGATTACGCGATCGAATTCAACCCATAGCGTGACACCGGCAACGAGCTGAAGTGTTCTGTCTTGCGCGTCGCTGCTACCCATGCCACGCGGGCGAACCACCGCAGTGCCGGAGCCAGCTGCATAGATTCCGCTCGCGTGCCGTTTCTGTCCGCTCGGGTCATCTGTTCCGCAGGCAACTGGAGATGCGAGCGACGCGTACGGCTTGAAGTATGGTGTTGGGATTACTGCGTGGAACATTAGACCTCTCTATCCGTGAACGCTCCTCGGCGCTCTGCTAGGCGTGATTGTCGCTGTGGCTGCTCTAGACGCTGCAGCGGTTGCGGCGCTAACGACTCATTGTGGATCGATTGATAGAACGCGATAACGTCCGGGCGGAACGTCGCATCGAACGGGATCCCCGTCAGCATGCTAAGCTGCGCTTGGCGCTGGTAATCCGGGACGCGGCCAGCTTCCGCTTCGCTCGCTACCTCATCCACTACGCTGTTCCTCATGGCGTCGTACAGCGACGGGTACGACGCCTTCACTGCGTCAATCTCGTCTGGGGTAAGCTCACCAGCCTCGGCTAGACCGATTACGCTCGTTGGTTTACGCACGGCCTTCTCGGCGCGCAAGAACGCGTCTTTCTCCGACTCCGGGACATCGAAACCGTCGCGTGTTGAAACGCTATCGAGGTCCGCGAATCCGGGAGCCTCCGGAAGAAGCTTCGCCAGGTACGCTGCGCCACGGGAGCCAGCCTGAATAGTCGCGCTGGCAAGCTCCGGGCTCACCTCGGCCACGCCTGCGAGCTGCCGCGATAGTTGCGCGACGAGCCGCTCCGAATCGTTCTGCTGTGAGATTGTCTCGTCTCGACGGCGCTCAAAATCTTCAGCGAGACGAGCACTGAACCCCACCGGAGCGGCTGCGACTGGTGACGCCTTCACGATCGCGCGAGAGTCACGGCTGAGCTTGATGGCGGCGTCATTGGCCGCAGTGGTGACCCTGCGCCAGTTCGCGTAGCTATTCGCGACCGTGGCCAGCGTACGGTCACCTGCGGCCGAGCGCAGAAACTTGTTACCGAGCGGGCCCACAACGGCCATGACTCCGCCGGACAACCCTCCCTGCGCGATTCCTGCCGCACCAACAATCGTGTCAGTGAGACCAGCGGATCGGTTTCCAGCCATCATTCCGGCGCGCTGCTCGGCTATTTTCTTGATCTTGACCCAATCGGAGTAAGCCGCATTGGCCTCGCGAAACTCTGTCCCAAGCGATGATCGATCGGCCGCATCCTCTGCGTGAGCCTTGAGCGAGTCACGAACCTTGCGGTAGGAATCAGCACGCGGATCCTTCCCGAACTCCCACTGATTGATCGATTTGTCGATTCTCCGACGGAGCTTCCAAAGAGCCTCCTGAGTAACCTTCGCGACTCCGTTCTTGAGCGCGGACTCTTCGAGCTTCTTGGTGAGAGCATCGAGCGCCGATTGGTAATTGACGAGACGGTTACCAAGGGTGCTTCCTTTCGCCAATTGGGACTCCGCCGCGCGCAGGTTCCCCACCACGTTGTCTAATTCGCGAATCGCGAAACCCTGGCCGGAATTGGCGAAGTGCTTGCGCATGACCTTCGCGTCCGCTTCAAGTTCACTGATGGCAAGCCTCGCCGCTGCACTACTTTTTCCACGAATCAGATCCGCAACCTTGCCGGAGTTCTCACGGAATGTGACCGCCAGATCAGATGAAACGCGATACTTGTCGGCGCGCTGAACCGGCTCGAAAATGTCGGACAGATCGCGTTCGATTGACCTGGCGATCCGCTTGTCCGGGTCGAACCCGCTCGAACGAAGGTCGGCGAGCACGTCGCGCTCAATGTTCGATGCAATCGTAGACGCTTCGACATCTTCACCGCGACGAGTGAGCGTGCGGTAGATGTTACCTAGTTTCTCGCCCTCACGATCAGCAACGCGTCCAGCGATATCAGCATGCTCTTCGAGGCCGCTACGTACAGCGCGGCCGAGCGCGCCAGGACCAGAGAACGCGGCCTCCTCTTCACGAAGAATGCGCTCACCGAGCCTACGCGGGGCGTCCTTTCCGCCCTCCTTGACGATGCGTTTGAAGTCCGATCCAAGAGCGCCAAACGAGGCCAGCGCCTTGGTCTGCGCCAGTCCTTCTACGCCTTTCGCGCCGGTCATCGACTCGAGTAGACGCGGCGCTCCCACGGCAACCTTGCGCCCACCGATCGCCAAAGCCTCGATGCCAGCACCGAGCCCACCTCCGAGTGCCCCTCCAATCGTGGCCCCGTCGCGGACATGACCGAGCAGCAACTCTGCGGTCAGCTCCTTGTTGCGCACACTGGCGTCCGTTAGTGCCTGCCCGGCTCCGATAATCCCGCCCTCTACCGCGCCACCAACGGCCCCTCCGACGCCCTTTGCGAAGACACGGCGAGCTGCGCCCGGGGAAGCCCCTGCGGCGAGGCGCTCAGCGAACGAGCCCGCCTTGACCGCCGCGCGCGACGCGGTTGCTGCCGGAGCGCCTACGGCCTTGGCGACCTTGCCAGCCGTGCCGAGCGCTTTGACCTCACCGAGCCCAGGAATCAAGAATCCCGCTGCCTGCCCAGCCATTGCTGCAGTCGGGAACGTCGCCTCACGCATCTGGCGCGAGTCCGAATAGCCAGGGATAGCCGACAGAGCAACGTCGCTCAACCCGAGAGTGGCAGAGCTCAACGCCCCCTCACCCAGCGCTTTTGCCCCCTCGAGTGCCCCGGCAGTTTCCTGATACTGACGCAGCTTCGTTTGCTCCGGAGTCTCAACCGTCCAATCGCGAGCGGCCGCGGCCTCGACGTCAGCGGGGTGAACGTCGCGAGCTTCGCCCATCACCGGGTCAACCATCGTAACCCAATTGGACGTTGCCCCTGCCATTACTTGGCCCTCACAGAGCGGATCGACGGGACAAGTGACGTGTCAGCATTTGGATCGGCAGAGATACGCGATTCGTACTCGCGCCTTGTCTGCGACGTCAGTTGCTCGAGCGTCTCGAGACGCTTCAGCTTGTCAGCAAATGGAACACGGTCATTTACGAATTCACCTGTGAGTTTCTGAGCGAGCTCCTTGTCCGATTCCGACATGACGCCGAGTCCCAGCATCACTCGGATCTCGCCCATAGCCATGTTGGTGATCGCTTCAACATTTGCACGATCAGTTGGGTTCCAAGGGGAACCGCTCACAACGTACTTTCGGAGCCTACCAAGATTTTGATCCATCTTGTTGAGCGAGGTCGTCGTCTTTTCGAAGTCTGTCTTGTCCTTGACGTAGCCGATGCGCCCGTCAGGCATACGCACCTTGTGATCCTGGTTGAAGCGCGCGAACGCCAACTCGTTCTTGTCAGGCACTGCACCAGCGTTGACCATGCCCGAAAGGATGTACTCCGGGAGCTTCCCGGTGATTCCACGGTTCATGAACTCCTGGTATTCAGGGGTTCCGGGCTTCATTCCCAAGTCGACTGCGAACCTTTGGAGCCCAGCCAGCCCGCCTTGGTTTCCTGCGACGCCAGCGGGTCGCCATCTCATCAGCGTCGCGTGCTCAGCCGTGAGAGACGAGAGCCTTTCCTGGGCACGTTGAACGGAGAGAGAGTCTGCCGCAGAAAGCATTGCTGCCCGCATCTCCGCTGACTTTTCCTTCGCAGCCTGCTCGCGATACCCAGACTCGTACAGGCCGAGCTTAGCGGCGCGCGCCGCATGATAGGCCGCCGTCGGATCCATGAATTTCTGGAGCAGATCACCGAGCAGTGTGTGCTTGCCAGCGATCTGTGCACCGAGCGCGTCCACCTTGTCCTTTTCGTGCGCCAGATCCGCATCGATCTCCCGCATCGCGATCTCGAGCGCCGCGTTCTGCCCGCCGGCAAGGGCCTGCCCGGCGGCGCCGAGCCCGATCGCGATCCGCGTCCACATCGACATGTCGCGAACAGGATTGCGTTCCGCGAACGAAGACTGCAGCTTGCTACGCTGCTCAATAAGACGGTCGAGCTCGCCGACGCGCTGGTCGATGACGACCTTGCGCTGTTCCTGGTCGGCTTGGATCGATGCAGCTTCAGCAGCGAACCCTCGCCCCTGATTGAACGCCAACTGCGCTTCCTGGTCGTACAGATCTGCCCTATCCTGCATCGCGAGCCGCTGGTCGAGCAGCATCTCATTCTGCTGTTCTTCGAGCGCTTGTTGCGCCGCGGCGTACGGCCCCTCTTGACCTGGAAGTGCGCCAGGTGCGCTTTGCTGCCAGGTCTCGGTCGCCTTGACTACCGATTCCGGAACCGCGCGCCGTGAGCCAGTTAGGTAGTTCTGCAGCAAAGCGTTCACGGTTTGCTCTGCCGGGTCAACCGGAGCAGGCTGAGGAGCAGCGGGGGGCTCGGGTTGCTCCGGAGTGTAGTTCAACTCGCTCGCTGTGGGCTGCTCGGGCGCAACGCTCATCCCACCCACTGGAAGCTGAACTGGCTGAGCCACTGGTGCAACCGGCGGCATCGATGCCATCGGTTGCTGCTCGGGCGCAACGCTCATGAGCGGCTGCGGCGACGCCGGATCTTGATAAGGGATCCCCGCTTGAACCGCCGCTTCGAGCGCATTCTGCGGCCCAGGCTGCCACGACATGGCCCCAGGGAGTGGCTGCACCTGCTGAGTGACCCAATCGGGGATCGCCATTACGCCGCCGTCCCTTCGAGCGCTCGCATGCGCTTGTCCAGACCGGCTTGGTTGGCCAGGATGAAACTCAGCGCGCGGCGCCCTTCGATGGCCTGCCCCTCCGGGGTGTCAATGACCGTCTTGCGGCCACCTTTCGAGCGTTTTAGCTCCTGAGTCATCACACCTACTCGGGGACTTCGAGCGTCCGCGTAGGCTGCCCCGCGCACCGCGTCGCGCTCCGCCGGCGGAGCCTTGGCAGCCAGCGCTTCAGCCATCGATGCCGCCATCTCGGGCTTGTACGTGTAGCTGTAGGGGTTGATTGGGGCGAGATCCTGCTTGACGCGAGCGTCGCTCATTAGGCCTCCGCCAGCAGACGCGAGGCCTTGAACGAATGCATCGGCGAGCTTCGAGTTCGCGGCCATGCTCGGCATCGATGCGCCCGAGTCCTCGATAGACGGGTCCACCGCGGGGCGCGACATTTGGCGCGCGAGGCCTGCCGACTGCGCCGCTTGCCCAGCCTGGTACCCGCCTTGGATTGACGCCGGGTTGTCGGGCTTCACCGAGGCAAGCCGCTCGGCGAATGATCCAGTTGCCGGAGCAACGTCGCTTTTGACGCGAATGTCGGAGGCAAGCGCGCCCACGATCGGACCGATGAAGCTCAAAGCAGCCCCGGTGCCCTTCTGGGCCCGCGCGGCATTGCCGCTGGCGATGTCGGTCTGAAGTTGTTGGGCTCCGAGCTGAGCCTGCTGGTTCGACTGCGCCGCTTGCAGACTGCCGGTTCTCTGTTGCAAATCTTGCGCTCGCTGCTGTGCCAGCTGCTGCCCGAGGGTTTGCTCGGCTGCCACTTGCTCCTGAGCGCGGAGCATGGTTGCGTCACGGTTCGCTGCTGCCATCCCGGTTGCGGCCGCGTCAGCCCCGCTTCGAAGAGCGAGGCCGCGATTCACGCCTCGCGAGTTGGCCGCAATCCTGGACGCATTCTGGAACGCCTGCGCGATCCCTTGCTGCCCCTGCAACGCGGCTACGCTCGGGGCCTGCCCCGCGACGCGCTGTTGGAGCGCCCTGGCGAGCGAATTTTGATTTGCCCGCGCGCGCTCCGACGACGCCAGGTCCCTGTTCGCTTGGGTCTGGTCGAGATTCTGCGCGGTCGGAGTGAACGACGCCTGACCGCCGATGGTCGATTTCACGCCGCCCCAGAGCTTGTTTCCAACTGAATTCAGGGCGCCGCTCCCGACAACAGCGCCCACGGGGCCACCCACAGCGAGTCCGATTGCGCCCTTGCCGACCTTCTTTACTGTGTTCCAGATGCCCATTACTTCTTTGCTCCCTCTGCCCTGCGACCCGAACCAGGCTGTTGGCCCCATTGCAGCGAGAAGCCAACGAGATTGAAGAATGTTGGGGAGGTGTTCCTGTTCACACCCTCGACCTGAACATCCTTTATTTTCAGGCGAATCGCCTGCGACTGTTGCTCTTTCACGTGGACCTGGAAAACGTGGTGGGTTGGGTTTACTGCGGCCAACGCCACATCCGATTCTGTCTCCCAGACCCGCGCCGGAACAGACTCAGTGTCCGCGTAGTCGGTGACGTACGCCACCGAGAGCCCGGTCACCGCGGTCTGGTCTGAGGTCATCACCTCGACGCGCCACACCCGCTGGAACCCGAGCAACCCGTCCAGCTTGACGTTGGCGGTCTCAATTTCGGATTGGTACCACTGGTTGTTATCGGCACCAGAGTACCCGTATGCTGGCCTGTCTAGGTACTCAGCGTTGACCGGGCCCGTCTCCCACGCCAGCATGCAGATCGGTTCGCCATTACGGACCGTCCGATCGCCAAGCGCCATCCAGTTGCGGCCAGCTGCTCGCACGAGCCCAGCGGGCTGGTCCGTGTAGAGAGGTCTAGCCATCCCGGGGACGCTCGCAGTGGTCCACCAATCGTACTGAGTGTGCCAACACAGCACAATGAACTCTCCTGAGGTCGGGTTGTGCGCAATGAAGCGGCAAATCTGGGTCTGCTGGTCCCAAGACGACGCGACGATCTCAGAGTACCCATCCTCGCGTAGCACCTTCGAGACTCCGCCAGAGATCACGCTTGTCCCGAAGCCGCGGTCCAGCAGTTCGATACCGCGCTCCGATTGGAAGCAGATGCCGCGCTCGGTACGGACGATTGAGCGCGCGTCGATGCAGCCGAAGTCGGTTGGAAGGCGTTGCGGGGTAGAGAATGAACCGTCAACTCCCAGGTCATTCGGGCCATCCCCGGACAACCAATAGATCGCGAATCGAGTCCAGATAACCATGCGATCGTCGTACGGGGCCACCCCAGTTGCCGGCTCAGGCAACAGGAATCTCAGCTCATCACTGAACGCAGGCTCCTCGCCATCAATGATCTCGTGCGAGGGAGAGACGTCGCGCCCATTGACGAGCCATAGTCGTCGCCCCCACTCGCAGACGAGCTGCGCAGGGATCGGCGTCGTACTTGGCAGCATCCTGTCCGTATAGATGGTCTGCATGTACGACTGGAACATGCGTTGAGGCTGAAGCGCGACAGTAGTCTCGGATCCTATAAGCCAGTTGTTCGTTATGATCTGCTCGCTGCGAACGAACGTGTAACCACCGTCGTTCGAGACGAACACAACGAGCTTTACGTTGCTGTGCGTTGTGATGCACAGATTGACGAACGTAACGGCAATAGTCTTCAGGCTCTCCGTGATCTCAATCATCTCGGACGAGCTTGGGTCGGAGCGTGACACACGCCCCATCATGTCTGTTCCTTCCCAAATCGCCTTGACGTAGTAGTTTCCGTTGGCGAGGCCTCCGCCTGGAGACGACGCAACCGACACCGTAATCTCGCCGGCCGTAGATTGCGGTCGACACGGGAAGCCCAACTCATGACAGGAGCCTCCGTCATACGAGAACGGGATCGAAGACGCGAAGTAGGTGCAACCGAAAGCCTCCGCCCAATCGAATCGCTGGGGGTCGCTGACGCTCACCTCGAACAGTGCAATACGATGCTCACTGTTCTCTACCGACACGATTGGTACCGCGGTGAAGAAGCGCCCCCGCTCGTACAACGATTCAACCGTGGAACCCTTGCCCTTGCTCAGGTTCACAGTCGCAGTTCCCCAGTCGTTGAACGCGATGTCACCCTTCGACACCCTGCCAGCAACCCTGTATAGGGTTACGGGGTCACCGCCATCTGCACCGTATCGATACGGAGCAACAATCTCGACGCCCACAGCATCCGATGAGCGCCCGCGGTAGACAGGCAGATAGGATTGTCCGTTCAAGGCGAATGGTCTCGCGAATGGGCAAAGCGCAAGCGTCGATGCCATCGGCACCTCCGGAACTAATGCGCGTTCTGCTCTCGCATAGAACACCATCATGTTCAGATCGCGAGTCCCGCTGCTTTCCCATGACACCCACCAATTGTCATGCCGTAGAACTCCGCTGAGATCCCTATCGCCAGCCCAGCATACCTGCTGTCCCCCAGTGCTAAATGACGTCGCGTCATCGCCGCTGGCCACGCTCACCTCGTTGTGCGAGTTCATGGTGTGGCTAGGAGAAGGCGTCGCTGAGAACGTGACGAGCATGTTGTGCGAAGTCGAACCGCACCCGCCCTCGAGCATGCCGAACACGCACGCAGCCTCGGTTCCACTCGGATCGCATGCGCACGCGAGCGTCCAAAATAGAATTGACGGGGCGGCGTACAGAGTGATCGTGTACGCAGCCTCGGAGTACGGGTAGAGCGCGACCCCGGTTGTAACGCACAGGGTTGTCCTAACGATCTTCTCTCCGTACTTCACGTGCGAATAGAACAGTCTTGGCTCACCAGCTTCAGGATCTGACGTGCAAGCATCGAAGCCAATCACGTCAGTGACAAGCACCTCAGAGTAGTCGACCTGCCAAGGCGTTGCCGCCAGAACAGACGTCACGCGAACATCGCTCGATACACTTTCGGAGCCGTCAAGGTGGAAGATGAAGAATGTCCACTGCTTCGTAAACTCGCTGAAAAGCGCGCAGACGCGAACGAACGACGAGCTGTGGGCGTCGTAAGCAAGCACCTTTCGAGCAATCACAGACGACGTTGCAACGTCAATGACAGCGTACTCGACGCGCGAGTCCTCGTTTGACTCATTGATCGTTGCCCACGCCACGCACACGACCCCGCTAGCGTTGGGCGATGGCTGCGAGCCAACAGCCGCATCGCGACTTCCGGCGAACGCGCAATCCCATGCCCAGATACGCTGCCCAAGATTCGCGTGCACAAGCTCGAGAACCTTTCGCGTGTTGAAGCGCGGCACCTCTCCTTTCGCAACGCAGATCGGTGGTTCGAAAAGCTCCGTGGCTTCGCCGTGCGCCAAAGAAATCACATTTGGCGGCTGGTGCTCACTGATATAGCTGGACTTCACCTCACCAAGCCAAAGCACTTCGTCGCCGCGCTTAGCCAGGCGTTCAGGTTGCGGAAGGTACGGGTAGCCCTGGGTAGTAAACTCGTCCGCTACCCACGCCGGCCGCTTCTGCAGGCCACCGTTGCGCACAGGGACAACGTTGTGAGCTCTGAGCAGCAATGGTGGATCGACGAGTTCTTTCGATACCTGCTGTTCCTGGCCGCCTACGAAGGGGATACTCGTTCGCTGGACATTTAGCGCCATCAGTAAATCCACACCTTCCCGCTGCATGGCTGCGAAGCGTACAGCAAAATCGTGCTCGAGTCGCTTTCGCCGTCACCAACTCCAACGGTGTCGAAAGGGAAATGTAGCGACGTAAAGATCACTCCCTGGGGTTTTCGTCCGAGCCCGTGACGCACGTACGTCGCCCCAGACTGCACCGTTGGAGGGTCCCTGGCCACAATCGTGAAGTCGCACATCACGCCACTCGCAAACGGGTTGAATGCGCGCGCCATGTCGCAGACCTGCCGAGAGATCTCTTCGACCTCAGGGAGTTGCGACTTTACCGGTTTAGGCGCTGGCTTCATGGCTCGTACGGCCACGGGCCGCCACGGCGTCGCAATCCGCCTCCGCGAATGTCGACTACGCGCTTTGGGTTCGCCGCGTCCTTGGTCGCAGACGGGCCCGTAATCAGCGACACAACCTTGCCTTGCTCAGCAAGCAGAGCGCTCGGATCCTGCTGTTGCTTCCCCAGACACATCGCCGCCACGCCGCAGATCACGTACCCGATGTGCGGATGATCCGGCATGAGCTGCGCGGTACGCACGTACGTCGCTTGCACGGCGCAGAGTTCAGTCGGAGGTGGCAGGAAGTCCACAATGGATCCCTGTCGCCAAACCTCTGAGTACTGCGGCGTCCCGTTGACGTACCCCGACAGGGATAGCTGCCGCACCGGGCCGCATCGCAATCTGTATTCGGGGGTAACCGTGCGCCAGCTTCGCGGCGTGAAGTCGATTAGCATCCCAGCCGTGTCAATCGGACGCATCGGTAGGGCGCGCTTGTCGTCAGTGGTGATCGTCCAGTTCTCCGCCGGCTCCCAGCTCGACACTCCTGACACGTCTACCTTGACCGTTGCGCGTGTCACGGTGCCGATCAGGTACTGCAACCGCACGAGCGACAGGAAGTCGTCAGGGAGCGGATAGGACGACGCGTAGCCCGTGTCGGGCCCAGGTATCGAGCTTTCGACATTGGCCTCGAATCGTGGCCACGCGATGTTTGGATCCGTTCCTGGTCGCACCTGGATCCAGGTTGTCTTCGAGAAATACTCGTCGCCGTACTTCTCGCGAAGGACCCCATGCAGTTCAGCAACTGCGATATCGATCCACGTGTCCAGCTCATCATCCGAGACGAACGGGCTGCCAACCATGTCCGCGCGCCGCAGGATTGCCTGTCTCAGTTCGTCTCGGTTCATGAGTCACCTTATAGCGCTACTCGAGTGGAGAACGTTGCGCGCCAATTGACACGCAGCGCGTTGGTGTCCGCGGCGGATCCGGACGTGTACGTAGTGATCGTGATTACACCAGCCGAGTACGTTGCTTGGATCGTGCTCGCACCACCGGAGATGTGCGGCGTGATGCTCTCCAGGTCTCCAGGCTTATTCGGTAGCGTGACGGTGAATGTTCCTGTTCCGGTTCGAGCGGCAACCCCATCACCCTTAGGAGTGGTTGGGGCAGACGTATTTGCAGTCGTAAACGATCCGCACATATCGATGCGACCACGCTTCGACGTGTTCAGAGGATGAATGAGTGAGCTATCAGACATGAGTTTTCTCCTAGGCGGGCCCCCGCAGGCAGGGCCCTAGTTTGGATTGGTTGGCTGAAGCTCAGTGCTACGAGGCCGTAGGCAGTGTAACCACCATTGAGTCGCGAGGAACGCGGCAGATCTGGTTCCAGTAGCCACCGAAGCGAAGCTCGATACCGTCAGCGTTGTAGATGGCGAGTTCACCACCGTTGGTCCCGCGAGTGAGCAGGCGGAACGCCTCGTTGAGTGACCAGAGTTCCCACGCTCCAACCCGCGTAACAAGCGGCTGGTAGCGCGGGATATTGGGCTCCGAGTAGAGATTCACTGGACCCTGCGGACCGTTGACCACGACCGCTTGGTAACTGATCGACGCGATCTGTTTCCCGTTGCTTCCGATTGCATTCGTGTTGATGCGCTGGAGGTTCGTTGCCTCCTTCGTGATGTTCCCGAGATCCATGGGGTTCAGGAAGACCGAGTCGTGCTTGCCGCCGTAACGGTCATGTAGATGTAGCGCATTGATCACAACCTCGAGAGGTGTTCCAGCCGAAGGCGCGTAGCGACAGCCAGCCATCCCGATGCTACCGCCGCGGTCGACACCAAAGAACGAGTCGCCACCACCGACGCTTGGAAGCGTGACGGGGTTCCACGAGAACACGCCCTTTGGCACAGCGTTGTAGTCCGACTTCGGAACGATGTAATCGCCAGCTGCTACACCAGACGACGCGGCAGACCAGTTACCGCCAAGCGTAACCGTACCAGCCTCCTCATCGATCGAGGTAACCGTGCAGTCGCCAGTGTTGACCGCAGAATCCCCTGCGGTGAACGTGTTGTACACGTTCCCTACGATGATGTTCCGGATCTGGGTGATATCGTCCAGAGTGATAGTCGCGGTGCCTACGTTCGATCCGGACGAGATTCGCGCGACTGCGCCGGTGCCGTTCCCGAGCACGATACTGGCAGCCCGGAACTTGAGATCCTGCATTGCCAGGTCGCGTTGCTCAACGAGCAGATCACGAAGCGCGCCAGCGTTGGACTGCGAGGCTTCAATGTCCTCGTTGCCGATTTGGCGCACCACGTACAGGCGCGAGCGCGTGATAGACGGCCTTTGGTAGTTGGGAGTTCCGGAAGCAGCCTGCGCCGTCGAAAACGACACGGATGCCCCACCACCACGATTCACGAGCCACGCGAGCTGCTTCGCTGAGCCGTAGAATTCAGTCCACTTCTTGATGAGCCCGAGAAACGGGGAGACGGGGTAGACCAAGACTTCCATCCCCTCGGGTTGGACAGTCTTGTAGAAGTTCGCGATTGCGGAAATAGTAATCATTGGAGTCCTTATGCGAACGCGTTCTGCAGGATTCGCAGGGCGGCCGCGTCACGTTCCTCTTGGGACATGTTGAGCGGATCCCTGGTCTGCGTTGACTCAGAAGCGTCGCGATTCGATATGGTTCTTGCCTTTTGCTTGGGCGGCACCGCCGGTGCCTTAGCTCCGCCATTGCCCGCGGCGGGTGCGGGTTGCGAATTGGGAGCTGCAGTTTGCTGCGCGCCCCCCGCGTTCGCTTCGCGCTCGAGGTAGTCCAGCACCTGCTGGTGCGTCGGGACTTCGCCGGTTGCTTGGTAGTATTCCTCGGCCACGTCATAGGCAGCGACTGCCAATGCTCTAGCCGGGATTCTCGCGGTAATAGGCCACTTTTCGGCAGACTTCTGAGCGATCGAAACCGCCTCAGATTTCCAGGCAGCGGCGGCTTGCTCGACCTGTTCGACCTGCGCTTGAACCTCTTGCTCCCTGGCTTGTCGTGCCGCTTTCTCACGGTCGCTCAGGATGTCGCGTCGCAATTCCTCGACGACGCGCACGGCCTTGTTGGTGGGCGAGCGCTTCCCGTTGTTCTTGATCTGGTCAACGACATCCTCCCAGACGTCTTGCTCGCTGATCCCTCGCGTTTTCGCGACGAACGCGACCATGTCTGCGATTCCGTCAATCTTCCCCAGCTCGGACTTTTGCTTGAGAACCTCCGCCTTTTCCTGCTCTATTCGCGCATGCTCAGCTTCGAGCGCGCGGGCTCGACGCGTGAGTGCAGCGTGCTGGTTCTGTAGACCCTTGGGGTCCACTTCTTTCTTTGATAGAGCTTGAACGATCGGGTTCTCTTCGGGCTCCGGTTGCTCCGACTCGGGCGTTTCTTCGGCTTCAGCCTGCTCAGTGCCCTTAGCTCCCTGCGGCGGCTGCTCAGTCGCGGATCCACGTGCAACGTCATCGTCAATCGCTCCCTGCAGGATAGAGAGAGCCATCTCTCCGGGGTCCTGAGATTGCGTTGCGTTTTGAGGTTGGGCGTTGTTGGACTGGCTCATTGCTCCCATGGTGCATTATCCAATGGCTGCCGGTGTGGCTCCCTCCGGCGATAGGGCTACCCCTGGCTGCACATCGGTCGGTAGCGTTGTCACCCCCATTGGCGACTCGGCTATACCCATGTCCAGGGGCGGTTGTTCTGCTGTCTGTTGGGGCATTCCGGATGCCGCGGCGTCCGCAGGCTGTCCCTGAGCCTGTAAGATGTAATAGGCGCAGTTCTTCTCGAACCTACGAAGAAGTGCGATCCGATCCTCGGGCACATTCTTCATGAGCTGAGCGCGCCAACGCGTCGCCATGCACAGCTTGATGGCGAGCTTGAGATCCCACGTCGGCTCGGGCGTAATCGCCTTACCGTCTTCGAGGATCGACTCTTCGATCGTCTGCAACAGCAGGTCACGCATCGAGTTACGACGCGACGCGGCCGTGTCGAGGTCCGGCATCTGGATGAGTTCCTGCATCTCGGCAGGGTCAGTCACGATTCCGAGCGCGCGCAGCTCCTCGAGGTCTTCGAGTTTGCCGGCGAGCGTAGTCGAAAGGTCTGAGGCCGCCTTCATCGTTAGTGTGTAATCCTCACGGGCCATCTTCACTTCAGCGAAGTCGAAGTAGGCGATTCCGCGCGGCCCCGTGTACTTCGTACGCTTCGGACGGTGCTCGCCATCGGACATCTCCTCGGCTTCACAAATGATGTTCTCGGCGACATCCAAGATTTGTTGCTCGCGGCGCAGGAAGATGTCGTGAATCGAGTCGTCGATCATATCAGCGTAAGCGCGGAGAGACGGCGCCGAATTGAGACCGGCGGGCTTGAACCCCTGTGTCGCCATCTCGCTCAACCCGCTTTGCGCGAACATTCCAGACTTCACCCGGTCTGCATGCTCGAACATTGCAGGCGAGATCGGGCTCGGCGTGACAACCTGCGGGGGACCGTATGCTGGATTGAACTCGAGTATGCGACCAATCTCGTTCGAGAAGTGGCTCCTTACAATCGAGCCCTCGGGCGAAAGAACGAACGGCGCGGATAACAGGTGCATCGCGTCCGACTTGTCGGAGTTCAGCCGATTCAGCTCGAGCTGCATCGCTACGAGCGCTTGAACGAGCCCAATTCCGAACCATCCTGATGGTGCCAGCATGAATCGCGACACCGCAAACGGGAACCGCGGGCGGCACCACTCGGATGCGCTCAGTACAACGTTGTCGCAGGCAACGATTGTCCCACCATCCTCAGACTCTTCATACGACGGCAGGCGCCAACCAGTGATGGTGCGAACCATGTCCGTGTCGAATGATCCCGTTGCGATGAGAGCAATCTCAGGCGGCACCGCGGAGGACCGCTCAATGTCGTCGGCCTTCTCCGGATAGAGCTTCATCAGCTGACGGCGGTCGACGCACTGTTCGCGGTAGATGTCGAGCGGATGCCCGCGCATAGCGGACGCCGTAGACACTTTGATCTCGCTCGGAGGGACGACGTCGCAGTAAATCTCGCTGCGGCGGCTACCCGTGTAGATGATGCCAGTCCCCTTGAGCAGCATCTGCATGTCCGAGTCGCGTATCACCTCGTTGATTCGGCACGACTGAAGCTGACCCCAAACCCACTTCTCGAGCTTCTTGGACTTACGCTGCAGGCACCAATCAGCCCCGTCCGTCAGCATCACGGGTTTGTTGCGCTGGCGCGAAAGCTTCGAAGCGAAAGTGCTCACGATGCGCTGAATCGCGTTCTCGCGCAGAGAACTCTCGACGGTCCCAACGAGCAAATCAATCGTGCTGTCCGCGGAGGCGAACCCGGCGTAGGTGCGGTCGTAGTAGAGAGATTCAAAGAACGTGTCAAGCTCAGTGCGGACTGTCCCCTGGTTATGGGCGCTGTCGAAGCGAGCCTTGAGGCCCTGTAGAGCATCCTGACTATCACGCTCTTCCTGCTCCCACCAAGCTGCACTGAGCGACATTAGAGTGACCCCTTCGGCATCTCGCCGCGAAGCGAACGAGGCACAGCTGCTCCGGGGAATGCTCGCGTCAACTCATTGAACAGAGCGACACCTGGCTGCTCAGAGACATCACGCTTTGGCCGCGAATCAGGCGACGCTTGCTTCGGAGCGAGCGTCACATTGACACCTTCGCACGAGATTGATGTGCACCGATCAAGGATCCCTTCGCGGCGCAACAGAGCGACTAGCTGTTCGAATTGTTCGGGCACTCGCCTAGAGTGGAGTGCTACCCTGCCTAGGACAATACTCAGTGTGACCCAGTATCTACCTCACCCGCCGTCGCCAAAGCAGAGACTATTCATGAGCCTTTCGTGCCGCGACGCAATGTACGGCGGCTCCGCGGGATGCGGCAAATCCTATGCGCTTCTCGGCTCGGCCCTGCAGGGAATCAATATCCCGAGCTACTCAGCAATCATATTCCGTAAGACTTTCAAAGACTTATCGCAGCCCGGCGCACTCATGGATCGCGCTCATCAGTGGTGGGACAGGTCAGACGCGAGGTGGTGCGAGGAACTCAAAACGTGGACTTTCCCAAGCGGGGCCCGCATCGGATTCGGCTACATCGCGCACATCAACGACCTCGCCAACTACCGAGGTCCCGAGTTCCAGTTCATCGGGCTCGATGAGGCTACTCAGTTCGAGGGGCAGGTGATCTCGTTTCTGTTCTCGCGCCTACGCCGCACCAACGAGTTCCCGAGGAACTTCCCGCTCAGGGTTAGACTCGCCACCAACCCGGGTGGCATTGGTCACGACTTCATCTGCGAGCGCTACGGGATTCACCAGGGTCAAGGATTCCCCCCGGGGAGCCCGCCACTCGTCACCAGGCGCGAGGATGGGAGCGTGCGGCGCGTGTTCGTTCCTGCCCACGCCGAAGACAATCCTGGGCTGGATTGGAAGGACTACCACCAGTCCCTCGCGGAGCTGACTCCAATCCAGATCCAGCAATTCCGCGACGGCGTGTGGGTACAGGACACGAGCGGACTCGTCTACGAGACGTCGAGCGACGCGCAGTACGTCGATGCTCTGCCGGCCGGGCACACGTGGGAGTACGTGCTGGCGTTCGATATCGGTGCCACGAACAACGTTGCCTTGGCCATCGTGGCGTTCGCGCGCGACCTGCCAGAGGTGTACGGGCTCGAGGTGACCGAGCCAACCGGGCTCAACAATCCGAGCGACCTCGGGACGCATCTGGCCGCGCTGAACAAGCTCTATCACTTCTCGCGAATCGTCGGGGACCATGGCGGGCTCGGCAAGGGATACCTCGAGGAGTTCCGTAAGTATTTCGCGATACCAGTTGAAAACGTTCAGAAAACTGACAAACGCGGCTACATCACGCTGTTCAATGGCGCCGTGGCAAACGGGATGGTTAGGTTCATTCGGCGAGGGTGCGGGCCGTGGACAGAGCAAGCAACGAAGCTACTCTGGCACAACAGCAAGAGGCTCGAAGAGATGCCTGGCATGCGCAACCACTCGTGCGACGCAGTGCTCTATGCATGGCGGGAGGCGCGCCACTACACGGCAGAGCGCAGGCGCGGGAACGCTGTGAAACCAGCCGATGCAGTGGAACAGGCCGAGATCGAATTCCTACAGCGCTCCGCCGAGGGGATGCGCCGAAATGGAATGGTCCTTCCGAGCGCGTACCGGCGCTGACAGTACCGCCTAGGCGTCGCTGCGCTCCAATCACGTCCTCCGCTGCGCTCGGCCGTGTCCGGGCTTCGACCACTCGGGCGCAGACGCTCCGAGGGTGGTCTCGCTCCGGTTGGGTAGGGGCCAACGGGTCCGCGCGTCAGTCTTCAGTCGGCATACGGAGAGATCCGGCGACAGAGACCGCGCGACAATGCCCAGGGTTAGGGAAGCGTGTCAAGTGGGTAGTTTTTGACCCGGAGCTTTCGGCATCTATTCAGCCGCGGACGTCTAGCTGAAGTTTGCCTGGGTAGAATTTGACCCACCCACTGGGTCATAAAATACCCGGGGTGATACTTGAGAGAAGCCGTGTTCATAGATTAGCGGACCTGACGATATGTGAGCATGGGCGGTGACGAGTGGTGCGCCCCGGCGACCGATACTCGCTTGGTCCGGAAATGGACAGCGTCGCCACGGCGCCGTTCAATCGAGCGCCAGAAACGCGAAAGCCCACCTTGCGGCGGGCTCTCAACGTTCCGGGGGGACGGAACTTGTCAACAGATGGTGAACGGAGAGGCTAGAATACACCAGCCGTTTACAGTGTCAATCCTGTGCTTCGAGCGCCTCAACAATCTGTTTCGTGTGCGCGAATTCCGGGTCATTCACGTTTCCCTTGAGAGCCAAACGAAACCCAGTCAGCATGCCACGGCGATACACCTCGCCGTGTGGCTCAAGACCAGATGCCCACTCAGGGTTGCTCTTCAGTTTTGATTCTTGCCTCTCAATCTCTTCGGCAATATCATCGAATGTATCGCATCCACGATGTTCGAGAATCGCGAGCGCGAACCCATTCAGGTACCCGTTGAACATCACCTCACCAGTAAAACCGTCAACCGTCAGCTTGAGTTCCTGCAACTCATGCTTGGCCACCAACTCGCAAACTCGACACATGAATTCCGCTTTCGCTTCGGAAAGCCGCGCGTCGAATTCTTTTTTGACACACACTTCACGCTCATCCGCCACGTCTACCTTCTTTCCGCGTACGCCGGCACATCCGCCACGCACACCACATTGATTCCACGTTTCCGCAATCTCTCGACCGCGCCAATCTTCCTGTCGATAAGCGCGAATACGAATTCTACCCCGATCCCGTGCTTGAGCAGCGTGTCCAAGGCTCGCATCACTGAACCGCCAGTATTCAGCACGTCTTCGATCAGGAACGCGCGAGTTTCGTCTCCAAGGATGTTCGGCAGATCAATCCCGATATCCCCGGAGTGAACTTTCGTGACGCCTCGGAATACGTCCGTGAAAAGCGGCTGCAACTTGGCCCCGCCGCTCATCACGAAGAACCCGCATGCAGCCGAGTCGAATCTTGCGACATGCTCGAGGAAGTATCTCGCCATCTTCTGCGCGTGCTCGACCGCCGCCTCGTTGCCACGGTCGAACAGCCGCGCCGCGTTGACTCGCTTCGCGAGCATCCCATTCGTGAGTCGCACCGTATCATCTACTGTCACAGCGTCAGCAATGATCTGTTCCGTCACTCGCAGCATTACGCTTCAAGCTCCTTGCTGAGTTTCTCGCGGAGCCACATTCGAGCTTCCTCGAGTTTCGTTCTCGCGATAGCCGTCTCCCTGGAAGGAACAACCCCGTCCAAGGAGTGCAGCGCTGCACTTATATCTTCGATAGCGCACTCGATTGCGTATCCTTGCGTTGACATCACATTCCTTTCCTTCCGTGCTTTTGGAGCATGTGGTTTGCTCGCCCTTGACTCGAAGCGAACTGTTGCCCGCACACCGGGCAGGGGTAGTCCGTTGAGCGTTCCCACGCTTCCTGCGATTCCTCGTTCGGGTCGTAGCTCACGTACACGGCAACGCGAACTCGCCCGCCGATGCGACAGCGTGCGTTGCGCGAGTCAGGGAACACTACCAGGTCTTGCACTCGCTTCGCGTCCCAGACGTTTCCGAACTGTCCCGAAGCGTCAACCACCACGTTTGTCGCCAGGCGGACTGTTGTCGCGCATACAATTTTCTCAGTCGTCATCATTCATCTCCGGATCATCAAGAGTTGGTGCCGGCAAACCCTCCGGCGCGGGTGGGGTCCAGCCAGCGGCAATGAGCTTCTGTACCGTGTCCAGTCGACTGTCGTCTCCACTCGGAAGCCCGTCGCGATTGCGAGTAACTTGCATACAGAGTTCGGCTACTTTCGCGAACGCCACGATGGCCTCGCGCGGCTTGCCCGTTGCTCGGCACTCGTGGCCGAGCGAGAGAAGCTCGTCGAGCGACTCGCTGAATGTTCTCAGGACGTCGGAAACGTTGACGGAGCACTGAACCGCGCGACTAGCCTCGGAGCATATCTCGTGCACGCTCTGCAGGGATAATCCCCACATCTTCACGAGTTCCTTGGCTGTCTTCCCGCGCCTGAATTCACCTGTCGCCATCAACCCGGCGACGTACTCGACACGCTCAGCACGGACACCATTCGAGCCCTTCGCGCGCGCGGGAATAGCGCATAGCTGACTGGTCTGGCTCTCCTCCCCAATCTCTGCTGTGCGCCCTTGTTTCCTCATGTTTCGTTTTCACCTGTAGACGTGGTGGCTGGCGAAGTCTCACGAACAGCGCAGTTTCTAACCGCCACGTAACCAGTGCCAGTCAGAATCGAGTTCATGAAAGCCAATGCAGCCTCGCTTCTTTGAAACTGCCCGCGTTCAGCTGAAGGCTGCGCCTCAACCTCATGCGTGGACCCTCGGAATGCGCGGACAACTTCTGGGTAGTCACGAGCGATCCACTCGTTCAGTTCGTCGCAAAAGGGCGCGCTCGAGCCGCGCTCAACGAAGGGTCGAACTGACGCAAGCACAGACGCTATTCCTGCGGTTCTCATTTTTCGCCTGCCGCTTCTCTATCGAAGGAACCTGGCGATGGATCTCCAGTATTCGCGCCGCGCGCAGGGCAATAGCAATGCGCAAGATTCCCAAGAACAACCAACTGCTGGTCGCTGCGCGAGCATGAAAACACGGCCCCATCACTCAACATGAATACCGCGTCTCTACACGAATTCCAGTTTTCGCACCCGACAGAGCAGAGCGAAAGAATCGACAGGCCTATGGCCGTGAGCCGGTTCGCACGAATAGGATATTCAGTGCTCATTCGATCGCTCCGAAGTAGCGCCATTTGACTGTTTCCACCGCCGCTTTGAGCAGCCCCTCAGGTGGTATTTCGCGAAGCACGGAGTCAAGTTTGAACCGCGGCGAAAACTCTCCAACAACCCTTCCGTTGTGCATAATGCAGAACTGGTTACGAATCGCGTCGACGCATAGAAGCCACCCGGGGAACCCTGGAATGTCCACCAGTCGTTCTTCTTTGAACTTTGGCAGCACTGACTCTCCAGCTCCAAACGCTGCCCATTTGGCGAATAGGGCCGCCTGACGCCTTAGGCTTCCAGGGTCGACACAAGCGGTGTGCATTGCCGCAGTGTTGTAAACGATGAAGCTGGACGCTCCGTTTTCTGCGACGTTCTTTCGGATGACCCCAACAACGGATCCGTCCGGAGCGACGATTACGGTTCCGTATCTGTGAACGTCTGCTAGAACGAACAGTATTCCGTTCTTGTCAACGAAGCCAAAGCGCTCAGATAGGCACACAACCAGCGGTTGGCACGACGCCTCGAGCTTCATGTCCTGAGCGATCAGAGCGCGAATCTTTTCGCTCAGCGCGCTGAGCGCGCTGTAGCTTCCGTGATACCCATCAATTAGTTGACATGCGCCACCAGGTCCGACCGTTCCAACGCGCTTCCCGTTCTCATGGTAATCCACCTGCGGGACCCCGTTCCTAAGAACCGGCACGAACTCATCCGTCTGTAACGCTAACAATGGCCAGCTATTCCAGGACTCACGGTTTTTCGCTTTCCACAACGGAAAGACAACATCGAGAAAAGCAATCTCAAGGCGCTCGCCGATCAGGTCTGCTTTGGTGTCTTGCTTTTCAAGAGAACCCCCCTTGTCTGGATGCAGCAAGATGTCAATGACAGCCGTCTCAGGAATCGCCCCAAGCACATCCTTTACAGAAGCGATGGCGGAGCCAACAGTAAGCATGCAATCCGAACACCTTCCAGCGAATTGAACCCTGCATCGCTCAACAAATTCTTCCTTGTTCATCGTTTCGTCCCTTTCCTTCTGCTCGTCGCCCAACGCCTTCTGTCCGGACCTTCGATCCCCCAAGGTGTGCCCTTGGTCACGATGCCAATCGCGTGCCTGAAGTACACTTGCCAATTGGACACGTCCCAAGCCGCGCCGAGCCTCGAGTGCACGCCAATCCCGCAACGCTTCACAGTACACCTCGCTTCCTGTCGCGCCACATGAGCCATCGCGCGAGTCTGCCTACGATGCGCGCGAACGATTCCGTGTTGCAGTACTTGCACTGTTCTTCGATTGGACCGTCTCCGTCGGATCCTACGATATCTGTGCGGTTGCATTGGTTTCGCGTGCATCCGAGCGCCTCGCGACGACCGATTACGTACCCCGTGGCCATGTGTCGATACGCGCCGCGTTTCGTCAGAAATGTCTTCGTGTGACAGGTCTTATGCGGCTCGTCCATGTGCGTGTCTCCGCAGTAGTGGTACGCGTTGAACCACCACGAAACCGTGTACGTCTTGCGCGTTTTCACGACTACGGAAGGGAGCGTCACCAGCTCCGTCGGTTGCTCGCGTTTCACAGTGCACCTCGCTTTTTCAGCGCGTGGCGAAGCGCTTCAATTGCCTTGTCACAGGTTACACTCGCTTCGATGCCAGCCACGGTTCTATGTGAAATCTGCACCACTCTCTCGTGGGCGCAAACGACGTTGGTCGCCGCCTGCTCAACCACGGACAGTGTTGCCTTGCTCGGGCACAGCGCATTTCCGTTCTCGTAGTGCAAACCGAGCCTCCGAAGCGCTTTCTCCGCTCGCCTTAGAGCTGACGCGACAGCGCTTCCAGGTTCGCACGAGAAAGCCCCAACAACCTCCTCTACAAGGTCACTGAGTGCAGTCTCTAGTGTGTCGAGCGTTTGGCAGGATGACGCAGATGACTGGCACCCTGACGCGATAACCTGACGCGCCCTGTCCCTCGCATTTACGCCATCACTCGTCCAGACGCTAGCATCGAGGAGCTCCTTGAGCGCAGCCAGTGCTGGACACTCTGTCACTGTGTTTTCTCCAGATCCCATTTCATCCTCTCTACTAGGCGTCTGAGCCCACGCGAGCCACGCCGCGTCGGTATCACCTCAACTCCAATCTTGCGCGCAGCAACTTCAGTCGCTGCAATTCACTGATCGAACTCAACACGATGCGTAGGTAAGTACGGTGAAAGACTCGCAAGTCGACATCCACATGGATCTCATCGTCGCTCCGATCCTTATGCTGAGCTATCCAGACCTCGGCCCACGATTTCCCCGAAATGGCCGCAACTTTCTCCTTCATGAGAAGAGTGATCAGTAGCTCAAAATATATCCGGTTCAGTACAGTAAGCTGGCCATCCTCAAATTGAGTTAGCTTCATATCCGTTCCCCTTTCAGCGCCAACCGATGCCTACGCATGTACGCCGTTCCGATGCGGCAACGCATCATATCGCAAGAACATGACGGCGCAAGCTCTTGGATTCTTTCTATCAGAAATTCGACTCTGCTCGACTGTCCAGCAAGGACTTCGTCGTTGCTAATGCGAAGCGAACACTCCTTGTCAGCGTTTCGTTCACATCTTTGGCATTTGAATCGCCCAACGACGCGAAGAGACGTCGTCTCTTCTCTCTGGTGATATTGCTTCGACACCACAGAATATCCGGTCACCACCATCTTCGACATTCACTCGCTCCTATTCTCCGTGAACACCCCGAGCCGAACTTCAGCCAAGCGCCTCGATCGTTGGCGCACATGCGCCCTGTCGAACGCTTCGCTCAGCGGCGTGTAGCCGAGTCCTCGATTAGCAGCGATGTTCCTGCGTCTCCCCTCAGTGACCACTGAGGCTAGCTCGCGCATGCTCCGAGGAATTCTAATTCCCTCTTCAGCGCACAATTCAACGCATTCGTCGCATACTATTCCGTGAATTCTGTCGACGCTCCCGCAAGAGACAACGAGGCTCGCCCTGAAATATCTTCTATCCTCGTTCCAGTGCTTGTTTGCCTTCGCACGTTTCATCCTACAGCATCCTTTCTCACCTTCTGAATTGTCCAAGCTCTTGCTGCTCGAACTGAGTACGTGGCTTCCCTGCTTGGGTTGCCCCGATGGCTCCGTCGATATCTTCGAGTTCCCGTCGCTGTTGAGATTCCCGCTTTCGCTCGCTCCAGAGCGTCGGCCTCGGCGGGTTATCGCCCCGCGCCACTGCTCTAGCGTAACGATGCATGCGCTCCCAATCGCGGAGCTCATTGTACCCGAGCTGCTCAAGCAGTCCGTTTCCGAGCATGTGCTGCGCGGTTGCTTGCGCCGAGTCTCGTTCCTCTCGCGTGTCTCCCAGCTTGTTCTCGAGTGCGAGTTTTGCTGTGCGGATCATCCGGCACCGCTCTTTCTCTCGTTCCTTCTCTCTGTCGAGCCGCTGCGCCCGTTCAACATCCGATACCTTCTCGACTGAGTGAAACCACAGTTCAGCGAACATGGCTGCCAGGCTGCGGTCTACGATCCCTCGCAGGTCGTCGAGCTGCTCTTCGGAGCAAGGCTGCGGGCGCTCTGTCCGCGTGAGTAGGTGACGCTCCCACGCATCGTCGAATGGGTAGCGCCGATTGACCCACTCAAACCAGTTTCCGCTCGTTGGTTTCTCTATCATTTTCTCCCCGCTAGAACCGCCTCTACGGCGTCTATGGCCTTCTGCACTCGCGGTGACCTAGCCTCCGGCTTGTTCGCATCCGCTGCGTCTAGGAGGCGGCTAATCACCGTCACGCTCATCCACTCGAGTCGACACTTCTTGCCTAAGCTCCCGTCCCTGTTCGGCACTCTCCCCTGTGCCCAGTCATCATTTTTCGCCTGCGCGCATGCTCTGAGCACATCCTCGAGCGAGTACGTCTCAAGCGCCCTGAGGATCGAGTTCAGGGCGTGGTTCTTGTCGCTTAGGCTACCGAGTGCACGGACTGGCAGCCCCACCGCCTCGCACCAAGCTCGCTGCACCTGCAGCACCTCGGGGCGAGTCTCTGGTCCTGCCATCGCGGCGTCGTACGGACTCTCTCGGCACCTGATGGCCAGCTCACGGATCGACAGGTCTGACCACTCGGTGCGAACTCGGTCGCGCCTGGTCGCTGGTTGCGACACTTGGATATTTGCGGGCGCGGGCGCAGCGCGGAGCGCTTCACTCCTAGGCGGGTCGGCCCGCTCATGCTCATCGACGCAGACCAGCCTCAGCGCCTCTGTGGCGCGTCTTTGGGTACCAACTGGCACCTGGCCGCCCTTTGGTGGGATCGGCACCTCAGTGTGGCGCGCAGGCGGCTTAGGCGAGGCTTGCTGTGGCTGACCTTGACTCTCGACTGATTCCGCCGCCGCCGCGGAGCGGTCTGGCTCCGGAGGGGTAGGGGAGGCAGAGGAGGCAGAGCAAGGCAAAGCAGAGCAAGGCAAAGGATCAGCAGAGGTAAGAGTGACAGGTTGTGACAGGTTGTGACAGGTTGTGACCGAGTGTGACTCAAACGTTACGGGCTGTGACTCAAGCGTCACGTCGCGTGACTCATGCGTCACGAATCGTGACATGGCACGTTTTTTCTCACGCGACTCACGCTGACGTTGCGGGTCCGACTTCCGGGATTCCTGAGCCTCGATGAAGTGAGGCATGAGCAGACCGGACGGGACAAGCACGAACACCTCACGGTCGAGCAGCCTGGATAGGCCTACTTCAACGATCGAAACAGGGATTCCGTTTCCGAGCATCACGGCTAGGTCATCTGCCGTCGATACGTCGTCGAGTAGGCCAGCCCTGTCGAGCTTCCGAAGCGCCAGCGTGAGCACGACTTGACCCTCCCACCCGAGACGGATCCACGTCTTCGTGTCTCGTACGTAAAGGCGCACATAGGACTCGTTTGACCAGTCCATTTATTGCCTCGCACCAGCCTGATCCCCCTGGTAGTTCCGAGACGACTGCAGCTTGTTTCCAAGCTTTTTTACTGCCGCCTCGATTGTGCGTTTGTTCGCCTCCCGAATCGGTTTTCCGTTGTCCCATCGGCTCAGAACTGGGAGGCTAAGCCCGGTCTCGAGACACACCAGCATCCTGTCCAGCGTCGTCATTTGCCACAATCATGACCACGTTTAGGCAATCGCGTCAATGGTTTTCGCCTACTGGTCAATGCCCACTTTTGACGACACGCGCTTTCGCGCATTCCGCACAGACGGCAACGCAGCACCCAGTAGATCGAAGTGCGCCAATCACTCCCGACAGGGCCAACCACCACGTATGGGCCGACGAGTTTCCCAGTGACGTCTTCGAGGCGCGGCTTCCCCCTCAGCGTTGTGTTGATCATTGGCGGAGTCCCGCGTCGGGAAGGCCGTCAGCACGTCGGCGCGGCGCGAATATCGAACGCGGAATCACCATCCCTTGGCGCGACAGACCTTCCAGCGCATTCTGGATCTGCCCTGGATTGAGCACCCCGCGGAGCCGCGCGAAGAGCTCCGCTCGGTCAGCGACAGGGTTGGATCCGCAGATGAGCTCTGTCACTCTGTCGCGAGCGGTCGGCGGGCGAGGCGGCGGCTCTGTTTGAGCCCGAGACTCGATTGCCGGATTGAGATTTGGGTCGACACGAATAGCAGGCGCCAGCTTGCGTTTCGTCCAGGGGCACGGGCACCACGGGCAAAGCCACTGTGAGCCTTTCCCAGGTTCCGGATCACACACGAAACCATGTCTTTCGCACCGTACGCTTCTACTCTTCATACTCTCACCTCCAATAGTACGAACGCCGGGAACGCCATCGGCTGGAATTCCCACCCGTGAACCTGTTGCACCGAGTTCGGCGCATCGCGACGGATGATCCCGATGCGACGCTCGGTTCTAAGCGGACTCTGAATCTGCAACATATCAATTGCCGCCTTTGCTGGGTTGGCCCCGACGTCTGGTGGACGCGCGCTGAACTTAGTTGCGATCACCTGCGGTCGCACCCCGTCGATTGGCTCGAACGGCCAATACTCGCGATACTTGAGCCACGCGTAAGCTTGAATCGATAGCTGGGTCCACAGGTCGCGCTTTATTTCGGCCAGCCTCCAACTGTTTCGCTGCATGCGTCCGGTCGCGAGCTTGTTCGCCTCGAGACACAGGCGCGCCTCAATCGCTGCACGGAATACGAGCGTTGGCAGACGTGCCGGGCGCTCGATGAATGCCCGAGCGGGCGGAGCCGAGAGGATGGCGTCCGCCCGTGTGAGCGCAGCATGCCAATCGAATTGGCTATACTTTCTTGCTTTTCTTGGCACGAGCCCTCAGCTCCGATGCTGTGCGATCGCCCTCTTCGTTGAGCTCACTGACGGCTACGTCCGCTGGCCGCGCCGGCGTCTCAGGTTCCTTGAACTCGAACTTCTCTTGCATCTCGTCTCGACGCATGTCTCGCCGCTCGATCTCGTCCTTCGTGTCGAGTCGGATTGTGTAGACCTCCTTAGTCTTGAAATCGAATACGATATCGCAATCGACGTCTCCGTAAGCGCAACGGTCGCGGACTTGTTGCTGCAGAGCGTTGAGTTTTCCTTCGAGTTCAGAGATACGAGCCTTGAATGCCGAAGCAACGGCCTTCATTTCCGCTTCTTGCTTCTGCATCTCGGCCCACGTATACGCTGCGCGCTCGGCGCGTTCTTCGATCTCCTCGCGCGACAACGCGATCTTGAGATGTCTCGTGTCTTTTTGGATGCGCACGTCAGCGGGCCTACCCGATGCCTTGGTATTTGTTTGCTGTGTCTTCGTTTCGGTTTTCATCTGTGCCTTTCGAGCTTGAAGCTCCCTCAGTCGCTGCAGTGCGCGCTCGGCGCGCACTTGATATTCTCTTTGGTCAGAAGTTGCCGTGCGGCACGCCATGCACCGCTCTGGTGTGCCGGATACGACACGGAGCATCATCGTGGATTGCCCCAGACCATCACACTCGAACGCGTCGATATGCGTGCTCAAATGTGGGCACGTTCGATTGCATAGTAGCCCGTCATAGACGACCAGCCTAACAACGTCAGGCTGGTCTGCACGGCAAGATAGCGGCGCAGTAAAAGCGAGCGTTGCCGTCACGCTGCCCCCTCAGCCTCGCGACAGGTGTCGCTACGCATGGCGACACCCTCGGCATCGACATCCAGGTCATCTAGTCCGTCTATCCTGCATCTACCACCGTCCAGATACTGGCACGTCGCTCCGCACCGATCACCTTCGTCACTAACTCTTGCGATGTGAGTCGACACAATCCTAAGTTTCACGGCCTTCATCGTTCACCTTCCAAGTTGTTATGGTTTTTCCTTCGATCTTCGTGACCGCTCCCCTGCGGAGCAAGAATTCGAGAAACTCGAGGGTCAGAGCAACATCAATCACCGCGTCAATGTACCGGCTCGCTCCGAGCAGAGCGTGGTGGACCTCTACCCCTAGCGCTCCCCCGAAGTGCTCGCGGTTGTCCAGGCAGCGCATTACGATGCCGTACATTCTACGGTGCGTATCGCGATCAATCTCGCGAAGCTCCTTCGGGAATCTCATCGATGATCCCAGTCCTCTATTGGGATGCCCGCGACGTCGTTGCACAGTTTGCGGCTGGCGTACCCGGGCACAATCCCCTCGACCTCCCACCGGTAATACGAGCGGTAGTCGACCCCGAGCGCTCTGGCTGCCTCGCGTAGCCCCCTATCCCCTCGCCATTTCTTCAGCTTTCTTTGGCCCAGATTGCTCATGTTGCGAGTACTGGTGCTGAAAAGCATCAATGTCAAGCGGATTCAGTTGCTAGCGCAGGTGATGCGTGGGAGCACCAGCGGATGTGGTGCAAGATCAACAACAGGGGAATACGCGTCCGCGATTACCATCAGTCCGATGCGCCAGAAACATTCCGATGCGCGCTGTGCGGCAGAGACACACCATGGGCACAGGGCGCCGCGGATGACAGGCCGGAGCTCTGCGACGGCTGCTACGCAAAAAAAGTCGCATCCCCACTTGACGGTGATGCGCAAACGCATCATCATCGGGACATGGCTAAGGCGACGACGGTGGTGGTGGTGAGATTGAGGGTAACAACGAAGGAACTTGGTGTCCGTGAGGTCGAGTGGCACGGGCGCTTCGCCGAGAAGATGGCGAAGTTCTACACCTCGCTCTGGGAGCGAGAGGGACACAAGGTCGAACGGTTCTGACGGGGAGATCAAAATGACCAGCAGATGCTCGTACAATTACGTGGTCCAAGGCGCCGTCCGCGGCGAGATCAGTAGACACCTCAAGTTGGAGAGGGCCATCGCATCGAGAGCCGCAGACACACGCGCCTGTCATGCGCAAGGTGGCTACAGCGACTGTGAGGTCTACGAGGTGCTACACGACGAGTCGCGGGCCACGTGCCAGCTCCGCCTGCGCAAGGTAGACCCGTGCGACTACCCTGCCTAGTGATTCTGGGGGACTCCGGTCCCCCTCCTACCCGACGCCACAACTGGTCTGTTCCGCAGCGGTTGTGGCGCCGGGTAGGAGGGGTATGTCTAGAACAATCAACGCCTGCACATCTATCGATCGACGTGACACGGTTCGCACGCGCGACGAGTTCGACTCAATCCCTGGACCTGGCGACACTACGGAGCGGGCGCGTGTCCCAGAGTCGGTACTGAACGAGTCGATTCAAGACGCGAATTCGCTCCGCGTTATCGCGGACTTGCTTGGCGATGCGGCGGATAATTTCCCTTCGCTGCATTGTCGTGACGATCAAATCATGGTGGACAATATCCGCCGCCGTCTCGCAGAATTCTCACGAGGGCTCAGCGCCCGCTCAGACGAAATCGAGGATGACAATGCCTAGACTCAGGACTTCAGATCTAGCGGAACTCGGATGCGTAACGTACATGACGGTGCGCGAGCACCAGCGTCAGGCGTACGAGACCGAGATCATACTGGACCGCGTACGCGACATCGCTGAGCGCGCCGAATCAAGACTCGACACCTGCCCAGAAACGTTACGATCGGCAGGGTGAGCGTCGTTGCTTCAACGACGAATTACAGTTGACGGAGGTGAATCGACAGGTCATACATCCAACTCCGGCGCGCGGTGACAGGTAACACCGGGCGCCACTAGGGGCGGTAAGCTCAACGGTAGGGCTAAGCGACAGGAGTCCTGTTCGCATGTGGTCACTGGTTCGAATCCAGTCCGCTCCACAAGGTGCAACGCGGGTTGCCTCAAATGCCCCCCCCCCTTGAACCCGCGTTGCCCATCTATTTCGAAAGGAACGGTGATACGTGAAACTAGGAATTGCGATACCAGATAACGACGACACGAGCGCGGTGACAGCGTTCAGCGAGCACGCGTTTTTCAGCGGCGCAAGCGATTCTGACAGAGAAAAGTGGCTCGAAACGAGACGACTGCTCGTGACAGCGAGCGAGATTCCTGCACTGCTTGGTCTTGATCCGCGACGCGACGCGCTCGATGTCTACGTCAGCAAACTTGTGCCAAGTAACGATACTTACCACGGACTCAACGACCGTCGCACTTGGGGCAAGGCGCTCGAGTCCGGGATCGCAAAGGAAGCGGCGCGAGCCTACAACTGGGCAGCACTGAGCATGTCCGGAGACCTACTCGTATCTCGTGAGCTCCCGATCGTCGGGTGCACTCAGGACGCAGAGGTAATCGAGGGCTCAGGCGACCCTTGGGTGTCATACGAGGGTAAGACGGCCGAGATCTACAGGGCGCAAGGATGGGATGAGGAAACCGGGGCAATGCCGGACCACGTCATCGCGCAGGTTCAAACCCAGCTATTCGTGACACGTGCGCCAAAATCAATCGTGACGTGTCTCGTTGGGCTTTCGCGGCTTGTCCGAATCGACATGTCGCCTGATGAAGATTTCTTCTGTCTCATCCGCGAGGCGGCGGAGGACATGGCGCGCAGGCTCGAAACGTTAGATCCTCCTCCAGCAACGTGGCGCTCTAGCGACGCACTCAAGCTGCTCTACCCGAAAGATAACGGTGAGCGCGTCGAACTTCCGAAAGAGGCAATTGAGTGGACCCGCGAACTGCAATCGATCGCGCCAACACTCAAGGAACTTGAGACGCGCCGAGATGAGCTTCGTAACTGCATCAAGCAAGCCATTGGAAACGCTAGCGTCGGTGTTCTTCCTGAGACGGTTGACGGAATCGCAGAGTGGAGCAACAATACAACGGAACGAGGTGAGTACATGGTGCAGGCATCGAGCCATCGTGTGCTCCGCAGCAAGAAAGAAAAGGTAAAGCGTGGCAAACGGTGAAACTGCAATAGTGACCACGGAGTCGTTCGGAGCAATCGAGCGTCAGCGCAATGCAGAGGTGGCTTCGATTGCGATGGCCGCAAAGGTCAAGGCGAACATCGAGGCAGCATGCATCATGGCCGAGCGGCACCCTCGCGACATGCTGCAAGTACGCGCGCAGCTACTCCAAGAGTGCGAACGGCCTCGCTTCGCCGAGAAGGCGAGGTACAGTCTGCCTCGTACCAAATACAATCCCGACACGAATGAACGCGAGAAAGTCGAAATCACTGGATTCTCGATTCGATTCGCCGAGGCGGCGCTACGGCATATGGGCAACATGTCCGGATCGAGCGAGGTTGTGTACGAAGACGACGAGAAACTCACGATCGCTGTTACCGTTCGCGATTACGAGCGCAACGCAATCCTCGATGACGTTGTCCTCGTGTCTAAGACGACGGAGCGGTCGTTTCTACGGCGCGGCGACAACCCAATCTCGAGTCGCACCAACTCGCAGGGGAAACCCGTATACACGCTAGCGGCCACCGTGGACGAGATCACGCAGCGCAAAAATCAGCTGGTGAGCAAGTCGTTGCGAACCTTAGTGCTGCGGCTGCTCCCGGCGGACATCAAAGAAGAGTGCGAGGAGCGCTGTATCGCGATCGGAAAGGACAAGTTCGCGAAGGACCCGAATGCGGAGATCAAGCGCGTTGTGGACTCGTTCGAAAAGCTTCGCGTGATGCCAGCTCAGCTCGCTGAGTATCTAGGGCACCCTGTCGCGTCAATCGACGTGAACGAGTTGCAGATGTTGCGCGGAATCTTCCAGGCGATTTCGGACGGGGACGCTACCTGGACTGAGATCCTTGAAGCTCGCAACGAGGAGCGTACACCGACTGAAGACGGGGAGCTTGTCACTGGATCGCGTCAAGCCGCAGTTGGAGCAGCACTAGACAAGGCGCACGCAAAGCTGGCCGAGCGCGCCAAGGAGCGAGCTACTAAGGCGGCTAAGCCTCCTCAGGCCGCGGCAACAGCAGCGGACGCGTCACAGCCCGCGCAGCCACCTTCTGCCAGGCCGCGTGAGCCAGGCGAAGACTGACCACGCTATCAGTATCAGCACTGGCTCCAATATAGAACGAGGCCGCCCCGCAGGTCATGGTGATTTGCGGGGCGTTTTTTCTTGTCGATTCGCCTTGACGGTAATGATGCGCTAACGCATCATTCGACACATGGCAAGCGCAACGAGCAGAGCGGATACCGAGGCAGAGCTCAAGATGTACGCGGATACGATTTTCGCGGAGTTGCCGGAGAACGAAGCAAGGGAGCTGGTGCTGGCTGCACTCGAGATGCAGGATGACCCACGCTCAGCCCGTGAGCTATCGATCGAATTTGGGGCCAACGAAGAGGCCATTCGCGGAATCCAGCGCTGGTAACCAATACAGGCGTAACCAGGGGCGCACTCCGAAAGGGGTCGCCCTTTGGGGCGCTGAAAGGCAAGTGGTCATGACAAACGAGGAAATTCTGAATATTGAACTGGTTGGACGCCCATGCGGCGCGAAGACGATTCGCGAGGCGTTTGTGTTCATCGCGGAAGAAGTTTGGAAAGAAGGCGAAGGATTCAGCGGGAAGCGCGCACTAGGTTACAGTGGCTGGCAGCGATACATCTATCTGTCACTCGCCAAAGCTGGTGCAATCGAAGGATCGCTAGACGAATACGGAGACTTAGACGAATGCGATTACGATGCGACTGACAAGCTTGTCTCAGACGCAATCATGCATATGGCGTCTGAGCGGAGGCCTGACCCGAAGCGCAAGATGGTGTTGATTCCTATCGTTGGCGACAATCAGTACGCAGCGTTCAGCGCTGAAGATGTGTCGGCGCTTTTACCTGCACGCACACCACAACCGTCTGTAGACGTGTACATGCGCGGGAGTAACGCGGGAGAAGCTTATCGCGTTCTTGGGACGATTGCCGACGTGGCCGAGAGACTCGGAATCGAACTGGTAGAACCGTGCACCAAAATCTGATTCGTTATTGGAAAGGATGGGGACCGTGAAGACGTATTACGAACTGACTGATTACGAACGATCGCGACTCACCGACGACGAGTTCGAGCGATACCTAGACGTAGCGCGAATGCAGTCCGACACAACAATCGACGATCCATTGCCGCCAGTCGATGAAATCCTATCGAAACTGGAATACGTGACCGTGTTCGAGGTGCAAGTCGATAACTGGAAGGACGTTGCGGTGTTCACCAAGCGAGAAGACGCCGCGGCCATGCTTGCTCTGAGCGTTGTCTTGATCGGGAACGATTACCAGATCGGGACCCCGTACATTGACCAGAAACCGAATTCGCTGCGAGTTGTCGAAAAGCGCATCGCAACTACCGATAGCTACGCGAAGCACAAGCCAGGACTTGAGCTACGCAAGAAGCTCGCCGACGACCGTGTAAGACATGAGCGCCAACGCAAGGATGCGATCGAACAGCTCGAACGCGAGCTTGAGCCCATGCGCGAAGATCGCGAGAGATGCCGCGGACTCTCCTACACGGCTGAGTGTGTTCGTGCGAAGTTCCGTGAGTACCTGGCTCTGTGTGACGGAGACGAGACGGTTGCACGTAGATTCCTGGAGAAGCACTACTCTGCTGAGAGCATCAAGCTGGCAGATTCTTGGCCGCGCAACTGATCCCGCTCCTCATTGCCGTCACGATTGTCGTGATTGCGATGCGACGCAAATAAGCAAAGGCCCCGGTTTCGAGTCGGGGCCTTTTGACTTTGGTGCGAGTGCATCGCAAACGAGCGAAACGGTGAGGAGGGACTCCTAGCTCAGTTCGTTGCACGTGTCAATGAGCGGTTGGATCGAATAGAATACGGTCCACTTCTCGCGTGCCCGCCAAACCTCATCCACGTGCGTCGGCGGGGCCCCCGCATTGCCGTCGACCGAGATCGCGAACGCTCGCCCGTCAGCCGTGTCTCCAATCGCCGTGAGAATGGCGTGGTGCTGAAACGGGCGATCCATGTAGCAGACGTCGCCGAGGTCGGGGTCACGAGTGGGCTTCAATCGCCACAGGTAGCCCTTTCCGATCTCCCAGTGCCACTGGCAGCCTAGAGCGACCCTGAGCGCCCACAGGGTGAATGCTCCGCACCAATGGGGAGGGTACGGGCGTGGGGTGCCCGGCGCGAGCGCTTCGCGCCAATACCGCACAGCGTCCGAGCAGTCGATCTCGGCCGATGCCACATTCGCGACACGCTGCCTGAGCTCACGCGGAGTCATGGGGCCTCGGGGCAGTCAATCTCTGCGCCGCGCACCAAGAGCTTGGTCAGGGTCCCTGCAGAGAAGTAGGCGTACCCAGTCTCCTCGCCGCGAGGCACGCCCCAGTCACCCCAGGAGTTGCGGATCCATACCCGGCGCAGCACCGAGTCCCAGCCCACGATCGCGATCTCATGCCCGCCAGCGACGCGGCCAGAAATCGACATCTCGCCGCAGTTCGACGGATCGAAGAACGCGTCATACCAATCCGTGCCGAGCGTGCATGGTACACCCTGCAGGGCCGACTGCAGCCCATCGAGCGAGTCCACAGCGTAGGATCCCCCGCGGTGGTAGCCGAGGTCCACAGCGGCGAGCCAAGCGCTCGCACCGTTGCTCCCCGTGTCCGTCGGTGGATAGACGCCAACAAACGGATCCAACGCTGTCGCCCGCGAGTAGATCGCGACGGCGTCGTACTCAGTGAGGTGCAGGCCGAATGGGCTCGTGGACAGAGCATGGGCCGCCGCGTTCCCGGTGCAGCTCCCGAGCGAACCCTGGTCGAGGGCGCGGTTGAAGTTCGGAGCGCGGAACACGTCCGAGTAGGGGAGCACCTGGTAGACAGGGCGCGCACGGCGGCGCTTCTGGCGCTGCTTGTCCGGATGCCAGCCGCTCATTGGTGGACGCACTCGTGGCGGCCCCCTGCGTGACCGTGAGCACTCGGGAAATTGGACGGCCACCACTGGGGACCCCGCCGCTCCGGGTGCGCCAGCGACGCCAGGAGAGCCAGCAGACGTGGCTCCACCAGTCCCGGGGGTACCACCGGATCCGGTAGGCTCAGGAGGGACTGGGACTGGGGTTGGTTTGGGACCGCATGCCTCGCATCCGAGAGATGCGCCGATGATACAAATGGAGGTTAGTTGTATGAGCTTCACAGTGCGCACCAATCCTCGGCAAGAATGTCAGTTTGCGACGCGAGCCACGGGACTAGATCTCCCTGCGCTGTGCTCATGTAGACGTAGGGTAGCGTCATTTTTGAGTGTGCGTCTGGGCGCTGCAGCTCAAGCCACATACCCTTACCGTTCCAGCCCGAGCGAGATACCCTACGCCCCGACTTTAGCAACTCGAGTGCTTGCCCGAAGTTCATTGGCTGCACTGCTCCGTCCAGGCCTTGCCGGAGCTGGCAGACCAAGCGCCGAGCCCTGCCGCAACGACTGCGGCGCCAATGCCGACCCCGACGGCCGTGTTGCGCACCGGGTCACTCGTATCTGCCGCAGCAAGAACGCCCGCGGCCGTGCCGACACCGAGAGATAGTTCAGCGCCATAGGTCGTGTAGACGTGCACGCTGTCGAGCGCTTTGCACTCCGCCTCGGGGCGAGTCTGCGCTGAGTAGGTTCCCGCCTTGAGCTGCGAGTTGATTCTTGTTTGGCGTGCAGACTCGAGTGAGCAGCCCTGGGCCATGGCCGCAATTGCTGCCGCCGCCGCAATGACCGTTGCCCCTGGGCGCGCCTTGGCGAACTCATAGATCCGCTTGGCAACGTGCCACGCCGCGATAGCGAACGCGCCCGCTTCGGCGCCGCTACCCATCGCGTAGCAGAAGAGTTCCTCACCGGTCTTCCCGCCCAAGAATCCTTCCCCCGCCGTTGCGGCCATCGAGAGGCAGAGTGGGGCGAGCCATTGGAGGGGCCGCGGAAGCTTGCCAATGCGAGCGAACAGCCCGTCACGAACTCCGGGCATTCTCCAAATACTCAGTAGTGTCGAAACAACGACGCCGATGAGCGGCGCAATCAGTTGCGTTTTCATGTTCTCCTTAGACCGAGCTGAATGGGCTCGGGTCAACGTTCACCACAACGTTCCCAGTAGTACCACGGTAAGACCCGGTTGCCGTGAACCGGTAAAGCCAGCGCCCGGGGCGGTCGAGCACAAGATTGCGCCTGTACACTCCAGGCGAAGACTCGGTGATTTGGTTGAGCCCGAATGTGTACCTCGACTCAACCCCGCTAGGGCGAATAACCTGCAATGTCACCTCGGACTGTGAAGTCAGCGCAACGCCAACCCGGAACTCGCAGATCAAAGCGACTTCATCACCGACATCGAAAGAGCTCATAGCGCAACGACCCTAGTTTTGGTTGTAAGCGTCAACTCCACGTAGGACGTGGGCGTGCATGGGAAGAAGCCAAGGTCTGTGTCTTGCTCAACCAGCTCAACCAATACTGACGCTATTGGTGCGCCGGCAGCCGCAGCAACAGATACCATTCTGGCTTCTCCAAGAATAGCAATCGCCCCAGCAGTTGGTGCGCCCGCGGTCGCCTCTATAGAGGATGCTAGTGGCGTTCCAAGCGTAGTCAGGATCGCTGCTCTGGGGCCACCAGCGATTGCTGCGGCTACAGATCTGAGGGCAACAGCAACGTTGGCCGCCGCCACCGGAGCGCCAGCGGTCGCGCCAACGGAAACAGTGAGCTCACTGCTGACGCCGCTCAGTATCCGATCGATTTCGAAGTACAGCATCCCCGCCAACACGCCGTCTCCGTACCCGGTTGGGTGGGCGCCGTCGGCCTGATACAGCAACGTGTCGGTTGGATCGAAAAACCGCAACCGTGTATCAACGAGCCCGTCCGCATACGTTGGCCACAGCGACTTCATCGATCCGTTGACGCCCAAGAGAGTCTCTTCGTGTGCCTGGCTGTCAGCATCGGCTTTGGTCTCGGTCATGAATATGACCTTCACGCCAGCATTAGCAGCAAGCACGGCCATATTCAGGATGTCGAACATGATGTCGACAGCCGAAACGCCAGCGTGAGCCGAGTTGAACGCTATCGTGAAAGCGAGAACCGTCTCGCGGCCAGACTCAACATAGGGAGAGACGCGGGAAGAGAAGTTCGCGAGCAGCGTTGCGCTGGTTTCTCCAGAGTACCCGAGCTCAACCACCTGTTCGACGCGACTGCCGAGAAGGGTTTTCAATTGCGGAGCGATGTGGAGGTCAGGATCCGATATCCCGTACCCAGCAATCACGCTGTGGCCGTAGAGAATAATGCGTGGGAGAATTGCTGCCACGTCACCAACCACTGACGCTACCGGTGCGCCAGCGGTTGCCGTGACCGCTACGGCTATTTGCGGCTGACCAATGACGGCTGTCATTGCTGCGCTAGGCCCACCGGCGACTGCACTGGTAACCACGCTTACCGGTGGCTGCGCCACGGTTCCCGTCAACGTTGCGACGGGGGCGCCCGCAGTAGCGGCCACTGCCGAAGAGACGGGCTGAGCCACCGGAGCACCAACGCTTGCCGCGGTCGGAGTGCCGCCAGTGGCGGTGACAGTGCGACTGTTCCCGCTCGAGTCGGTGTAGACACCCTCCTCGCCAGCGATAAACACCCAACACGAGACAGTCGGCGTCGTCGAGTTGCTTTGCGTTGCTAGCTCACTCGTCGACATCGCAACCGGAGCGAGGCCAACGTACTGCAATGAGCCGCGCAGTGAACGGCTGTACGTCCGCGCTTCGCCGATGTCGAAGTACTCTGGAGACGCATCGGCGACGGTCCACGTCTGCGTCGAGATCAGTGTCGGCGTGGCGCCAGCAGTCGAGGAAATGTACGTGCGCCGCGTCGTAACCCCGCCGCTGCGCGTGAACACTTCCGCCAGGAAGTACCAGGTCCCATTTGTGTACGTTCCGCCGATGTCCGAGTAATTCGGCGGGTAGCACATGACGAATCCCTGCGATTGCGTCGATGAGCCCGCCTCGAACTG
>Ga0105091_10000048_pt1 | contig 39424 bp, 27 predicted proteins | sample PPLLak1March2015_FD_87022 | JGI IMG/M metagenome (GOLD analysis project Ga0105091, IMG submission 87022) | Freshwater sediment microbial communities from Prairie Pothole Lake near Jamestown, North Dakota, USA - PPLs Lake P7 Core (1) Depth... | ecosystem: Environmental > Aquatic > Freshwater >... | reverse complement strand
TCATCTGGCGCGGCAGGCCGGTGCGCAGGTCAGAGGCCGCGCCTTCCATGACGCCGAACAGCCCGGCGATGTTGTGCATGATCTTGCTGCTGCAGCCGTAGTATTCGTTGTCCACCATGGAGAAGTAGTATTCCAGCGAGATGCCGGCGCCCACCGGGCCGTTGATCAGCAGGTGGCGTTCGAGGATCAGGCCTTCCGGGTCGATGGTCGTGTCGTATGAAATCAGGAAGGCGCGCCGGTCGAAGAATGCGCCGCGGCTCATGGAGCGCCGTCCGATGAAGGCGCAGGCGTTGGTGGCATGGCCGAGCTCGGGGCGTGGCTGCGAAAAGTCATGGCGGCGGTTCTGAATATGGCGCCAGGCTTTCTGCAGGGCGGGATTGTCGGGCGCGGAGGCGAAACGGCGGCACCTTTCCTGGGCATGCAGGCGCGCGGCTTGCGCGACATCTTCCCTGAGCTGGACGAAAGCGGGGCGCAGCGCTTCCGGGATGCAGTCTTCGTCGTACCAGGTTACGATGTCGTCGCAGGTGTTATGTTCCGCAGCCACGAACCAGGTGCTGGCGGGAATGGCGATGCCTTTTCCTGCCAACATGGCGCGAATTTCCGGGCGGTTGACCATGGTGGCGAAGGCACGGGCGTTGGGGCCGCTGTGCCGCCCCGAGCAGGCGCCGCAGTCGTAGGCGGCCATGTGCGGATTGTTCTGGCTGTTGGATCCGTGACCGGCGATGACCACCAGCGGGGCAAAGCCGGTTGTCAGGCCCATGCCGCGCAGGAAACCATACAGGCGCTCGGCCTGCTCGTTGTCGGTAAAACCGAGGCGGGGTGATTCCGGCGTCGCGGCGGGACTGTCGGCGGGAGCCGTTACGGCAGCCCGGGTGGGGACGGTCCGGTCGAAGGCGGTAGCGAGTTTTTTAACGCCTCTTGCCCAGCGTGCTGGCGCCATCAGCTTGGCGCCCAGCACGGCTAGAGTGGCCGGGGCGGCGGCAGCGGCCAGCAGCGCGGGCACGATCAGGCCGCGGCGCGTTTCCTGGTGCAGGCGGCTGGCCCAGCGCATGCGCTGGGCGTGGCGCCGGTCATGCTCCTTGCGCTGCTGTTCCTGTCCGGCCTGCTCGATTTCCCTGACTTCATGGGCGGGGATGATGACCACGGGGATCACCGGGCACAGCGGGCCCGCCTCCTTGTCATCCAGCCCGCGCCAGTTCATGAAGATGCCGTAATGGGCCGCCGCGCCCAGGGTTTCGAGCCGCGGGTTGACTTCTTCTACATGGCGGCGCAGGCCTTCCTCGCGGTCGTCCAGGCAGAAAACCAGTTGGGCCTGTGGCAGCTTTTCCCGCGTGACCCATGGGCTGCGGCCATGATTGGCCTGCAGGGCGGCAAAAATCTGTTCGCGGTAGTTGCGCTCGTAAGCCAGCAGCCAGGCGTGACCGCGCTGGTCGGCATCCAGCAGGTCGAGGCAGTGCAGCAACTGGTCCGCGCCGGTGCGCCTCATGGCCACAATTTCACTCCCCGCCAGCCCCAGATGCTGGGCAAGGCAGAACAGCTGCCAGGCGGAGCCGGACACGCTGACGCTGTCACGCCGGTCGGCGGCCGGCGTTTTCTGCCAGCTCCACAACAGTTGGGCCATGGTCTGCCAACCAGCATCGTGGATGTTTTCCTTGCGGTTTGGCGCTTCACGGGTGAGATGTTCGGCAAAGCAGATGAGGTATTCCGGCAGCCGGCCATCGAACAGCGCGTGACGCACCACCAGTTCAGCGGGCAGATGACGGAAGTACCAGCGCAGGCCGGAGAGGGTGGCCTCGATGCGCCAGTGGCGGCGGCACAGGCGCTGGGCGAAAAGATGCTCCAGCACAAGACGTACCGCGAGGTAATCCATCATGTTTACCGGGGTGGTCATGGCGCCGTAGCCGGGGTGGTTGTGGCGCCACAAGGTCATGCCGGACCAGCCGGGAATCTCCAGCGCGAGGCGTTCCAGATAAGCTTCCCAGCGCTCTTCGGGCAAGCCGAACTGGCGCAGTACCTGAATGATGGCATCGAGCGGGTCGTGGGGCAGGCGTTCGGCAAGCATACGCCAGTCGGAAAGGTCGTTGAGCACCCAGCCCAGGTCGTGCTCCGCGCTCTCGCGCCAGGCAGCGTAGAAGCCTTTTTGACGCTGCGGGTTGTGCCAGGCGGCCATGCCCTGATCGAGGTGGGAAGAAAGATGGCGGATCAGGAGCGGCCTTACTTCTTCCAGCAGATCCTCACCGGTCAGTGCCAGCAGCAGGCCGCGCAAAGTCCATTCACCACCCACTTTTTCCAGCAGCTTGTCGAGCAGGTGGGCCGCATCCTTGCGGATCAGGCGCGCGGCCAGCGGGCCTTCGTCGGCGTGGCCGGTTTCCGCCGCGATGCGCGCGGCCAGCGCCTCGACATGGTCGGGGGAGGGATCGAGCAGTTCTTCCGGATGGCGCAGTTCATGTTCCAGCCCCAGTGTTTCGAGGCAGGCATCCCACAGTCCGGTCAGGGCGGTTTTTTCATCCATGCCGCTGGCCAGGCGCTTTCTCGCTTCCTGCTCAACGCCGGGCTGGAAGGTTTCCAAAGCATGCAGTTCCTCGATCTGCCATTTGAGCTGGCTGCGCGTCAGGCGCTTGAAAGAATGCAGCAGGCCGGCTATCAGCACATCGCGGCGTAACAAGGGGCCATCAGCAGTTTCCGCCACGATTGCCGAGGCGTCGATTTGTACCATGCTGTCCAGCGCTGCCGTCAGGTCACCATGGTTGATGCGACCCTCGGCGAACCATGCGCGGTAACGCTCTTCCGGCAGGTAGCCCTGCGCGCCGGTCAGCTTGCGCGACTCCGCGAGCGCCTGCGCGAAGGGCAATCGCTGAAAGCCATGCAGCGTGTTGTGATGGACGAAATCCCTGATCGGCGCCTGGGCGGGCAGGACGTGCTCGAAATGATGAATCAGTTCGTGCAGGCGGGTGCGGATGTCCTTGCCGTGATTATCTGTGCTCATGTCAGCCAAACACCTTACTTAACTGTTTGACCGAAGATGAAATCAGTCCCAGTGCCGTGCCGGGGAAGATGCCCAGCAGAAGGATGCCGCTCGCAAGCACGCTCACAGCGGCGAATTCGGCGCGGCTGAGATCGGGAATCTGACGCATTTCCTCGCGCACTGGCCCGGTAAACAGGCGCCCCACGGTTCTGAATGCATAGGCGGCGCTGATCAGCACGCTGAGGGACAGAATCACGACCCAGCCCCCCCAGCGTGCGAAACCGCCGATCAGTACGTGAATTTCGGCAATAAAGCCCGCTGTGCCGGGGAAGCCTACTGCGGCGACCAGCGCCAGTACAGTGAAAAAGGCGAAGCGCGGCATGACCTGCACCAGCGAGCTGTAATCGGCGATGTCGCGGGTCCGGGTGCGCTCATACAGCAGGCCGATGAGCAGGAACAGCGAGCCCGCCACCAGACCGTGCGCCACCATTTGCATCACCGCGCCGTTGAGGCCGGCATCATTGAGCGTGGCAATGCCCAGCAGCACCACGCCCATGTGCGACATGGAGGAGTAGGCCACCATTTTCTTCAGGTCGCGCTGGTACCAGGCTAGCACGCCGCCATAAATCATGCTGAACATGCCCAGAGCTGCCAGCCAGCCCTGCAGTGCCTGCACTGCCAGGGGCAGCATCTCGGTGGCGCGAATCAGGCCATAGGCGCCCATTTTGGCAAGAATACCCGAAAGCAGGATGGGCACCGGGCTGGGTGCTTCCACGTAAGCCAGGGGAAGCCAGCCGTGGAGCGGAAAGACCGGCATTTTGACGCCGAAGCCGATCAGCAGGCCGAGGAAGATCATGATCTGCGCTTCCCGCGACAGGCCGCGCGCGCCCTGGGCGATGGAGGCGATATCGAAGCTGTGGCCGGGGTTAGCATCGTACAGCAGCAGCAGGGCGACCAGCATGAACACCGAGCCGCCCATGGTGTATAGCACGAAATTGAGTGCCGCGCGGTGCTTGTTGGCGCCGCCCCAGCGATCGATGAGGAAGAACAGCGGGATCAGGGTCAGTTCCCAGAACACGTAGAACAGTGACCAGTCGCGTGCCATGAACACGCCCAGCATAGCGGATTCCAGCAGCAGGATCAGGGCATAGTAGCCCTTGATGCGTTTGGTGATGCAACTGGATGCCAGGATCGTGACCACGGTGAGCAGGGTGCCGAGCAACACCATGGGGAAGGAGAAGCCATCCACGCCGAGGGAAAACGCGCTGCCCAGGCGCGGGTTCCAGACGCGGGTTTCGAACAGTTGCACACCGGCCACGGCGGGGTCGAACTGGCCCAGCAATCCCCACGCCAGACCCATGGCTGCGCCCGCCGCAAGCAGTGCAACCAGGCGGATCATGCGCGGATTGCTACCTGGCAACAGGGCAATGATGATCGCGCCCAGAACGGGCAGGAGGAGAAGCGTTCTTAACATGCCGGTCTTAAAGCTTGCCTTTCACACTGCATTGCAGGTGATCATGCCGGGCGCCGGAGCTCGCAGAAAGCGCCCTCGTGTGTGCCCAGACAGTTGTAGATTGCTTCGAATGCCTGTTCCTCGTTGGCAAAGATGTTGTTCTGGGTGATCAGGTCGAATAGTCCGGTATGGCGCATGACGTCGATCACCTGCTTCTTCAGGCCAGTGAACACCATGGTCATGCCGATGCTGTGCAGGCGCTCCACCAGGTGATGGATGACTTCCTCGCCTGAGGCGTCGAGCTGGTTGATGCCGTCGCCCACCACCACGAGATATTTCGCGTTCGGCTTGTTGGCGGCTGCTTCAAGAATGGCATCCTCGAAGAACGGCACGTTGGCAAAATACAGCGAGCCATCGAAGCGCAATACGATGATGTTTTCGTCGGTCGGCAGGTCCTTGTGCACGCTGATGTCGCGCAGGGTGCCGTCCTTGTAGCGTCCGAGGATCGCGACGCGCGGCGACATGGTGCGGTAGAGATAAAGGATGATGGCGAGACCCGCGCCGGCCATGATGCCTTTGTCGAGGTGAGGCGCGAAAGCCAGGGTGGCGGCGAAGGTCACCACGGCAGCAACGCCGTCGTGCTTGTGGGCATGCCAAGCATGCTTGACCGCCTTGAAATTGACCAGGCCGATCACTGCCATCATGATCACTGCTGCCAGTACCGCCTGCGGCAGGTGATATAGCAGCGGCGTAAGGAACAGCAGGGTGACCAGCACAATCAGGCCGGCGAATACGCTGGACATGCCGGTTTTTGCGCCGGCGCCGATATTGACCGCGGAGCGCGAGAACGAGCCGCTCACTGGGAAGGATTGACTGAAGCTGCCGACGATGTTGGAAAAGCCCTGCCCCATCAGTTCCTGGTTGGGGTCGATACGCTGCTTGGTTTTCGCGGCGATGGCCTTGGCGATGGAAATGGCTTCCATGAAACCCACCAGGGAGATCACCAGGGCGCTGGAAAGCAGCGTTATCATGGTGTCCCAGTTCATTGTCGGCAGATCGAATTTTGGCAGGCCGGAGGGAATGCCACCAACCACCTCCCCGCCGCCGGAAAGCTTGAGTTCGCCATTGCTGAGTTTTTTGATGCGATAGCGATAGCCATCGGTTTTTTCGCCTTGGGGTACGAGGTCTTTCAGGTAAAGCTTGTCGGCTTCACCGTTGACGCCAGATACCAGTTCCAGTTTGAACTTGCGCAGGGCACGCGAAGATTGGCGGTTTTCGTCCTCCACATCCTTGAGGGATGCCTGCAGCAGTTCGACTTCGTAGTGGAGCGCGGCAATCACGGTGTCGTTATCGCCATGTTCCTTCTCCAGTTTCTTGATGCGCGCCTGCTTGGCGGTGATCTGGCTGCCTATGGTCGTGATCCGTGTCTCGTTCTGGCTGGCCAGTTCGACCACCTCACGTGCCTCGGGGGTCATGATCTGTTCCGGCTTGACCTTGATGTTGTGTTCGAAGCTGATCGCCCAGCTTGCAACGGTGGTGACGGCAACCGCAATCAGCACGCCGGGCATCTTGGGGGCATATTTTTTCAGTCCCCACATGATGGCAAAGGCGGTCACACCCATGACCAGGGTGGGGATATGAGTATCGCCAATTTGTTGCAGTACGCCCCAGATGTCATTGATGAAATGCTCGCTGCGGCCCATGGAGACGCCGAACAGCTTGTTGAGCTGTGACAGGCCGATGATGATGGCTGCGGCGTTGGTGAAGCCGACGATTACCGGGTGGGAGAGAAAGTTGACCACTACGCCGAGTTTGAAAATGCCCAGCGTCAGTTGGATCAGGCCCACCAGCAGCGCCAGCAGGATGGCGAGGGCGACGAACTGTTCGGAGCCGGTGGCGGCAAGTGGAGCCAGGGCGGAAGCGGTCAGCAGCGAGGCCACGGCCACCGGGCCGGTGGCGAGCTGGGCTGAGGATCCCCACATGGCGGCGATGATGCCGGGCAGGAAGGCGGCGTATAAGCCATAGTAGGCGGGCAGGCCGGCCAGTTGGGCGTAAGCCATGGATTGGGGAATCAGTACCAGGGCCACGGTGATGCCGGCAATCAGGTCTGCCTTGATGGTGTTCCCGCCCATGGGAAACCAGCGCAGGAAGGGCAGAAAACGAGCGATTTGATTCATGGTGCTTACCCCGGAATGACGGTTTATCCGGCTGGTGCGGCCAGATTAATAAAACCCGTGATCATAGCAGGGGCGGGGGATTTAATGGATAAAAACAGCTTATCAGTCTATATGCACAGTTAATTTATTTGGCATCACTGTAATCCATGATCAGTATTTTCGGGGCGCTGTAAATGCGGTATAGAACAAGCAGCAGTCCTATTGTCGAGGCCAGCATGAAATGCGGACCAAACAGCCAAAAAAGCAGTGGTACCAAAAAATAGTAGGCGCGCATGCCGATGCTGTAAAAATGTCCGGCCCGATTGAGGTGGGTCGCCGCATGTGCGGGGGTGAATTCAGCCCGAGATGGATATTTTGCTTCGTTCAGAACTCGTTTTGCAATTTCTTGTATCCCCTCACCAGTTCGTGGTTGCTTTTAGTACGGATTCTGAAAAGTCGCTGACCTGTGCTGAAACCTGCTCGATCTTGCCTAGTTCCTGATTGGAATGAACGTTGGTGGTCGAAGGTATATGAAAATTCTCGGAGCACTTCGCAGTGCTCCACTACTGAATTGTGCCGCACCACCGAGCCATTGCCAACCACGCAGTCGAACAGCACCGAGTTGAAGCCGATAAATACGTTTTCACCCACGACGCACGGGCCATGCACGATGGAACGGCGGGCAATGGAGGTGTTGGCGCCGATCTTGACCAAGCCGCCCGCCTTTGAGTGAATGACCACGCCATCCTAGATATTGGAGTTTGCGCCGATGATGATCGGCTCCATCTCACCCTGTTCGTTGACTTCATCAGCGCGGATCACCGCGTAGGGGTCGATGAAGACGTTTTCCTCTACGATAATCTTGCCGCAGAGAATCGCGGTGTTGTCCACATAGGAGGACTCGTGAATAAGCGGCAGGTCGCCGCTGGGATTTTTTCTGATCATGACTCGGTCCTCTGTTCTCCGCCTGGCAGGCGCTTCTGGCATTCGCTGAAGATGCGGCATTTGCAGCTCCGGCAGATTTCAGGATCTAGCGTGTCGTAAATCGGGTGAATCCAGTTCGACATGGCAGGAAAGAATCCGCCCTCGCCGATATCGTCGAGCTTGTCGGATTTGCGCAGGAATTTGTAGATGGAGTTCTTGCAGCGGTAAAAGTACAGGCCGCCGCCCAGCTTTCTTCTTCTCCTGGCTTCCTGGGCGAGCATTTCCGCGCCCGCCACGTCAATGAAATTGATGCCGCTGGCGACGATCATCACGGTTTTCTGATCCGGATTGGATTCGTCGATCTGCACCAGGCTGTTCTGCACATGGTCCACCGCGCCGAAGAAAATCGAGCCGTTGATGCGTACGAGACGGAACTGCGGGCATTCATGATGGCCGTGGGCGTCGATAAAGTGATAGGAACCTTCCTCTTTTGCCGGCACCACTGGGTCTATGGCCGGCCGGGATACGCGATAGAGGTATAGCGTGAGCGAGAGCAGGATGCCGAAAAATATGCCTTTTTCCAGGTCAATCAGTGTGCCGATCAGGGTCACCCATAACACCACGGTTTCTGCGCGGCTAGTTTTGCCAATCGCGGCAATGTGGTGAAAGTCGATCAGTCCCCAGGCGACCAGGAACAGGATGCCCGCCATGGCGGCGGTAGGCAGGTAGGAGGCGAGGGGGGCCACCAGCAGCAGAATCAGCAGCAGGAAGATCGAGGCAAACACTGTGGCTAGCGGGGTCTGGGCGCCGGAGGCGTAATTAACGCCGCTACGGTTGAAGGAGCCAGCGGATGCGTAACCGGAGAAGAAGCTGCCAATAAGGTTGGATAGCCCTTGACCGATGAATTCCTGGTTGCCGTCAATGCGCTGTTCCGATTTGACCGCGATGGAGCGGCCGATAGACACGGCTTCCGTGAGGGCCAGCATGGTGACCACCAGAGCCGGAAAGAGGACTTTGTGGATGGTGGAGTAAGAAAAATCGGGCAAGGAGAGCGGTGGCAAATGGGACGGCAGAGCGCCTACGGTCTTGATCTTGGTAACTACAGAGCCAAATTCCATGTTCATTAAGTAAGCCAGGATGCTGCCGACTATCATGGCCACGATCATGTAGGGCAGCTTGGGGGCAAAGCGCTTGGCCAGTATGCCCACGACCAGGGTGACTGCACCCACAGTGGCGACGTAGGGATTGATGTTGCCGATCTGCAGGAAAAGTTGTTCCAGTACTACATGAAAATGCGCGCCGCGTTCGATGCTGATGCCGAAGAAATTCTTCACCTGGCTGGCGGCAATGAGTAGTGCCGCACCCGCAGTAAAGCCGATCACCACGGTATGGGAGATGAAGTTGACCAGCACCCCCATGCGTGCCAGCCCGAGAATCAGCTGGAATAAACCAGTGAGAAAGGTCAGCGTCAATACCATGCTGATGAATTGGGGTGACCCAGGTTCGGCAAGCGGGCTCATGGCTGCAAATACCGCGATCGAAATCGCGGTGGTGGGGCCGGAAACCAAATGCCAGCTGGAGCCGAACAGGGCGGCGATGATGGCCGGCACCATGGCGGCGTAGAGACCGTATTCGGGCGGCATGCCGGCGATGGTGGCAAAGGCCACGCCCTGCGGCAGCACGATCATCGCGCCGGTAATGCCAGCGACCAGATCCGCCTTGGTGGAAGCACGGTCAACCATCGGCCACCAGCGCAGGAAGGGGAAGACGCGGAACAGCCAGAGTTTGCAGGAAGGGCAGTTTTCCAAAATGGATCCTAAAATTACTTTAGAAATAATCTAAAAGTGGAGTTGATGCATTAAAATTTTCTGATTCTTATATGGATGTTGATTTTACGGGGATTATTGTGTACTTGAAAGCTTGATGGTTTAATAAATGTTCAATCTGTTACATTAATATGTAACAATATTTACATTTTATTTAAATGGTGTGGTCATGAGGCCTGCTTACAGTAGTGACAAATGGCTGGCTCTGGTGGTCAGTCTGCCTGCTGCCAACGCCACCTTGCGCATGCGTATCTGGCGCGCCACCAAGGCGCTGGGGTGTGCCATATTGCGAGATGGTGTCTATTTGCTGCCCGCCGGGCGCGGTTTGCGTCAGGCGTTGCGCATGCATGCAGAGGAAATCAAGCAGGGCGGCGGTAACGCTTACCTGTTGAATGTCGCCAACCCTTCGGTCGAAGAAAAGACCGATTTTCAGGGCTTGTTCGATCGCAGCGAGGAGTATCGCAAGCTGATGGGGCGTATCAATGAATTTACGAATGGTCTGGGGGCTATGGATGCCGCATCCGGGCGGCGCCAGCTAAAAGTGTTGTGGCGGGATTTCGAGGCGCTGGTGGCTTTGGATTATTTTCCTCGCAGCGGCAAAGTGGAAGCCGATGCCATGCTTGCGCAGGCGGAAGCGGCCTTTTTTGCCAGTCTTTCTGTTGGAGAGCCGCAGGCCGGGGAGGGGGCGGTGAAGAGGCGCGAATCGGCTGAATATCGGCAGCGCCTGTGGGCCACGCGCAAACATCTGTGGGTGGATCGCATGGCCAGCGCCTGGCTGATTCGCCGCTTCATCGATCCTGAAGCAAATTTCTTGTGGCTGGAAAAGCCCGAAGATTGCCCGCCGGAGGCTTCAGGTTTTGATTTTGATGGCGCGGAGTTTACTCATGTGAGTAATCGGGTGACGTTCGAGGTGCTGTTGGCGAGCTTTACGCTGGAAGCTGATCCTGCTCTGGCAAAGCTGGGGGTGCTGGTGCATCACCTTGATGTGGGTGGCATGCCGGTAGCGGAAGCGGCCGGAGTTGAAATGGTGCTTGGCGGCGTCCGGCAACGTTGCGTGGATGACGATGCGCTGTTGACCGATGCCGCGAAAATATTTGATGATTTGTATGCAGTTTATAGCGAAGAGGGAAAATAAATGTCTGAATCCATGGAAAATTTACCTACCCCCGCTCCAGTCTCGCTTTTCGAAGCATCCAAATACTGGCTGAAACTCGGTTTCATCAGTTTCGGTGGCCCGGCCGGGCAGATTTCCATGATGCACCAGGAGCTGGTGGAAAAGCGCCGCTGGATTTCAGAGCACCGTTATCTGCATGCACTCAACTACTGCATGCTGTTGCCTGGCCCGGAAGCCACTCAGTTGGCTATTTACATCAGCTGGCTGATGCATGGCGTGCGTGGTGCCATTGTCGCCGGGGTGCTGTTTTTTCTGCCAGCTTTTGCGTTGCTTTCGCTGCTGGCGGGGCTCTATCTCAACTATGGCCACGTGCCGGCGGTGCAGGGAGTCTTTTACGCCATCAAGCCCGCGGTCGTCGCCGTGGTGCTTTTCGCTGCCTGGCGTATCGGCAGCCGTGCGCTCAGGAATGAAGTGCTGTGGGGGATGGCCGCACTGGCGTTTATCAGTATTCTGTATTTCAAGATCGATTTCCCATGGATAGTGCTGGCGGCAGCGATTTTGGGCGCCATTGGCGGAAAATTACTGCCCGGCAAATTCAAGGCGGGTGGCGGCCATGGTTCATCTGGCAAGGACTATGGTCCGGCAATCATTGATGACGATACGCCTCCGCCTGCTCATGCTCGTTTTACCTGGGTCAGGCTGGCCGTCATCGTCGGAGCATTTGTCCTGATCTGGCTGGGTGCCATGCTGGCGCTGCAAGGGATGCCTGATCTCTATAACATGGGCGAGTTCTTCAGCAAGGCTGCTTTCCTTACCATTGGCGGAGCCTATGCGGTGCTGCCCTATGTCTATCAGGGCGGGGTGGAGCACTATGGCTGGCTTACCGGCCCTCAAATGATGGATGGTCTGGCGCTGGGTGAAACCACACCGGGGCCGCTGATCATGGTCGTTACCTGGGTCGGTTACATGGGCGGCCTCGCCAAGGGGGTGTTCGGCGGCAATGCCATTGCCGCCGGGCTGGCGGGGGCGGCGGTGGCGACCTTTTTTACCTTCCTGCCTTCCTTCATGTTCATTCTGGCGGGAGGGCCGCTGGTGGAGGCGACGCGTGGCGAAGTCAGATTCACTGCGCCGCTCACCGGCATCACGGCTGCCGTGGTGGGCGTGATCGTCAATCTGGCGGTGTTCTTTGCCTGGCATGCCTTCTGGCCTCAGGGCACGGATCAAGCGCCTTTCTCCGGTCCCTTCGAATGGCTGCTGTTGGCCATATTCATTGCCTCCTTTGTTGCCTTGTGGAAATACAAGGCCGACATCATGAAGGTGATCGGGGTTTGCGCCCTGCTTGGGCTGGCCTATAGCCTGGTGATGTGAGGGCTTCACCAGTTGGCCTGTGATGTTCCGGTGGGAAGGGAAGTGGACAAGGGAGGCCTGCCGCCTGATAATCCAGCTCATTAATGGCATCAATCGGGGAAACGCTTGATCAAGATATTATTGCTGGTCGTGGGTGTTTGGCTGATTTACACCGTGCTGAAAAAATATGGCCGAAGCGTGGAGAAGGATGAAGAGGCTGCTCCACCCCCACCGATAGAGGAAGATATGGTGCGCTGTGCCCAGTGTGGCGTGCATCTGCCGAAAAGCGAAAGCATCCTTTCGCGTGGGGAATTCTACTGCAGCGACGAGCATCGTCGCCAGCACCAGGAATAAGGCTTGTTCAGGCCAGGTTTATGCCAGTTAACATGATGCGGAAAATTCTGGCGCCGTTCATGGCCGATCTCAAGCGCGCGGTTTCTGCGCCGGAGCCATACTGGCGTTCGCTGCATTATTTCAATCTTTATCGCCTGATTGTCAGCGGCTTCTTCGTCGTCAGTTACATCGTGATGGACAGCATTCCGGTGTATGGGGCGGATAACCCCAAGCTGTTTTTCGCCGTCAGTGTCATTTACGTCCTCTTCGGCGTACTCATGGCAGTTGCCGTCAGTGCCAGATGGCCGCCGTTCATTCTGCAATTGAGTGTTCAGACTATCGGCGACGTGGCTTTCCTCGTGATTTTGATGCATGCCAGTGGCGGGGTAAAGAGCGGCATTGGCATGTTGTTGGTGGTGGCGCTGGCGGCGAGTAGCCTGATCAGCAAGGGGCGGCAGGCCATGTTTTTCGCTGCCGTTGCTTCCATCGCCGTGTTGCTGGAACAGAGCTACCAGTTGTTCGTGGTGGATGAGAAGGGGGATTATTTTAACGCCGCCTTGCTGGGTATGGGCTTCTTCGCCATTGCCGGTCTGGGACATTTCCTCGCCAAGCAGGTGGTGGCGAGCGAACGCCTGGTCGAGCAGAAAAGCATCGATCTGGAGAATCTGTCCCAAGTCAATGCGCTGGTTATCCAGGCTATGCAGGACGGGGTGATGGTGGTGGATGACCAGGGTCGGGTGCGTAGCCATAACGTCCAATGCGAGCGCTTGCTGGGAACGCCGTCACGTTTCAGGCATGATTTGCGTCTTTATGATTATGCCCCGGCACTGGCGGAACGTTTGGCGCGATGGCGAGGCAACCAGAAGCTCGATTTTCCACCGATGCGCGTATCGGCAACGGGGAAGCAGATCCATACCCGGTTCAGCCCGATCGATGCCGAAAGTGATGTCGGCGCGGTGATTTTTCTTGAAGATGTCAGCCAGCAGCAGGCTCAGGCTCAGCAGATCAAGCTGGCGGCGCTGGGAAGGCTTACCGCCAACATCGCGCACGAAATCCGCAATCCGCTCTCCGCCATCGGCCACGCCACCCAGTTGCTGCAAGAGGAGGAGCACGACAAGAGCGAAGTGCGCCTGCTGCAGATCATCCGCGACAACACCTTGCGCCTCGATCGTATCGTGCAGGACGTATTGCAGCTCAATCGCCGCGACCGGGCGCAGCGCGAGGTGATCCAGCCGGAAGCCTTTCTGCGCAGTTTCATCGAGCAGATCTGCCTGGCAGAAAAAATCCCTGTTCATGGCATTTCCCTGGAAATCGAGAGTGATCAGGCAATATGCTTCGATCGCTCCCATCTGCATCAGGTATTGTGGAACCTGTGCGTCAATGGCTGGCGTCACAGCGGGCAGTCCGGCGGCAGCATGCGAATTTATGTTTCTGCGGCGCATCTGGAAAATGTGCTGCAAATCGATGTGATCGATGATGGTCCGGGCGTGGACAAGTCGCTGGTTGGACAATTGTTCGAACCGTTCTTCACCACTTTCAGTAGTGGTACCGGGCTGGGTCTGTATATTGCGCGCGAAATTTGCGAAGCCAACGGCGCCAGTCTGGATTACATCGAAGTGGCGCCTGGCGGCCAGTTCAGGATTTGTTGCAAAGGAGGTCCTTGTTGAAAAATTCCAGAGGAAATAAGGCTAATTTTCATGCCCTGATCGTGGATGACGAAGCCGACATCCTTGAACTGCTCGAACTCACCTTGCTGAAAATGGGCTTGGAGGTGGAACGTGCTTCCACCGTGAAAGATGCCCTCAAGCTGGTGCAGGAAAATGAATTCGATCTTTGCCTCACTGACATGCGCCTGCCTGACGGGGAGGGGCTGGAGCTGGTGCGTTACATCGGCGCAAATTGCCCTACCCTGCCGGTGGCGGTGATTACCGCACATGGCAGCACCGAGAACGCAGTTGCCGCACTGAAGGCCGGCGCCTTCGACTACCTGGCCAAGCCGGTGTCGCTCGAACAGTTGCGCGCGGTGGTGAAGTCGGCGCTCAAGTTACCTTCCGCGCCCCAGCCAGCGGCAGAGCAAGGCTACGCGTTGCTGGGCCAGTCCTCTGCCATGGAACAGGTGCGTTGCCTGATCGACAAGCTGGCGCGTAGCCAGGCACCGGTTTATGTCACGGGTGAATCAGGCAGCGGCAAGGAACTGGCGGCGCGTCTGATTCATGAAAAGAGCGCGCGATGCGACAAGCCCTTTGTGCCGGTGAACTGTGGCGCAATCCCCGAAAATCTCATGGAAAGCGAATTTTTCGGCTACCGCAAGGGTGCCTTTACCGGTGCGGAGCAGGATCGGGACGGGTTTTTCCAGGCGGCCAATGGCGGCACCCTGTTTCTCGACGAAGTGGCTGACTTGCCCTTGAACATGCAGGTCAAGCTGCTGCGTGCCATCCAGGAAAAGAAGGTGCGCAAGGTGGGGGCTACGCAGGAAGACCCGGTGGACGTGCGCATTATCAGCGCGACTCACCAGAAGCTGGCGGATTGTGTGGAGAGCGGCAAGTTCCGCCAGGACCTCTACTATCGCCTCAACGTGATCGAACTCAAGATGCCAGCTTTGCGCGAAATGCGCGACGACGTGCCGCTTATCGCCGGCAATATCCTTGCCAGGCTCGCGCGCCAGGCTGGTTCCGTGTTGCCGGAATTTTCACCGGAGGCACTGGAGGCCCTGCAACAATACGATTTCCCCGGCAATGTGCGGGAACTGGAAAATATCCTGGAGCGCACGCTGGCGCTCTGCGGCGGGGCCAAAATTCTCAAGGACGACCTGTATCTGACCGAGCCGGCGAGCGACGACGAGGCCAGTTACGAACCGGGCGCCAAATGGCCGCTGCCGGATTATCTCGACAGGGTGGAGAAAGAAGCGCTGCAGGAGGCGCTGGAAAAAACCCGCTACAACAAGACCGCCGCCGCGAAGCTGCTGGGCATTACCTTTCGTGCCTTGCGTTACCGGCTGGCAAGGCTGGGGATCGACTGACATGGACCTTAAATGAACCAATCTGTGGTCGGCAACATGACAAGCTTGCAGGAAGGCGAAGTCCTGTTGTCTTTCTTTTTTGTTCAGCGCGACGATGGTCTTTATGTCGATCTCGAAAAACTTGAGGGGGAAGGCTTTCGCTTGCTGGTCGAGCGTGTTTTTGGCGCACAGGCCTATTTCTTCGAGCTGGATTACGAGGCCTTCAACCGCCTGCTCTACGATTACGACCCCTTGCAATCCGGTGGTGAAAACCCTCTGCTAGCGGTGCGGGTCGCCACCGATCTCGTGTCTTTCCCGCCAGAGCGCCGGGCACTATATAAAACCGTGAAGATAGAGGATGGTGAGGCCGAGTATTATTTCGAGCCGGTTTATCTGGAAAGCGCGCAAGACAGCGTTATGGAGGGGGAGGGCGAAAGCATTTTGCAGCGGGCTACCCTGAATTTTGATGAGTTCGTGGCGGACATGTGGAGCAAGGGAGTGCGTTATGGCATCGATTCGGCTGCTGTGCGCACGGCCATCGATTCGGGCAAGAGCGAGCGAATCGTGGTGGCGCGTCGCCTTGATCCGGTCTTGGGCAAGGCGGCGGATATCGAGGAGTTGTCGGAAGCCATCCACCGCGATAATGCGCCACGCAAGCTGAGTAACGGCCGCCTTGATTTGCGCCAGTTCAAGAATCGTTTTCCGCAGATCAAGGCCGATGTGCGCTTGATGAAAAAAATTCCGCGCGTAATGGGGGTGTGGGGAAGGGAAATCTCGGGCAATCCGATCAAGCCGCCCATACCTGAGGATCTCGATCTGGCTGAACTGGCCGGCCCCGGTACCGAGGTGGAACGGACAGCCGAGGGTGAATTCATTGTCGCCAAATGCAATGGCTTTCTGAATCTCGACAGCCACAGCAACCAGATATCCATCATGGATAAAATAGTCAGCCGGGAAGGGGTGAGCGTCCGTACCACCGGTAACCTGCAATTGTCCGGCAACGAGTATGAGGAATATGGCGAAGTTCAGGAAAAGCGCTTGATCGAAGGTTATAACATCACCATTCATGCTGATGTTTTTGGCAGCGTCTCTTCCCTGGGCGGAAATATCGTCCTCAAGCGTAATCTGGTGGGTGGCGCGGCCATCAACCAGGCGGGTGACATTATGGTGGATGGGGTTGCCTCGGGAGCTATCCTGCATGCAATGAATGGTGCCGTGATCGTCAAGCGCGCGGAGAATTGCGTCATTATCGGCACCCGGGTGGTGCTCCAGTCGGCTTCGAATTGCGACATCCTGGCCGATGAGGTCACGATTGCCGAGGCCGAGGGCTGCGCGATCGTCGCCAAATCCATCCGGCTGGAAAAGGCATCACCGCGCAAGCAAAGCGAGATGCTGGTGTTCGTGCGCACTCCCGACCTGGCAACCTTCGACAATAAAATAGCCGGGTTGAACCTGGAAACATCTGAAATCGAACAGGCCTGCAAACTGAAACATGCGGAAATCGAGCAAGCCAGCAGTCAGCAGGAAGTCAGGAACTATCTGCTGATAGCAGGAAAGCTGAAAAGGAATGAGATCACCCTTGGCACGGAGCAGAAAGCCAATTTCAACAAACTAGGCGCCAGCGTTGCGCCAATGCTGAAAGCGATTGCCAAGGCTCACGCAGAGATTGGCGAGTTGCAGACAAGGAAAAGCGCAATCGCCGAGCAGACTGCGGAAGTGGCAGCGCGCAAGCAGGAGACCATGTCAGAAAACCACTGCACGATAGGCGAGGTGGTGGGGGAGGTGTTGGTGCAGGAGACGAAATACGACCCGGATGCCGACCCTTTTGCCGAGCTTTTGCCCAAGGAGCTAAGAACCAGGCTCCGGGGCTCGTCACATGCGGGAGAAAAGATATTTTCCGGCCATGGCGGCGCACTGGACTGGCGCCATGGCAAGACTGGGGCAGTTGGCACTGCTTAGAAGCTGTAACTCACCAGTGTCCACCATTGTCGCGACCCGCGCGGGTAATCGTCCGGGTATAGGCCTTGCTGCATGCTCAGGGCAGGGTAGCGCACATCCTGGTTGAACACGTTGCGCACTCCCGCACGCAAGGTCAGACCTCTGATATTTGCAACATTGAACATGCGGGCGGAAACATCTGTTACGTTGTAGCCATTCAGCACAGGTCGTGTATCACTCACTTCACGACTCCGTTCTCCCACCTCGCGCAGTCGGATGCCAAAGGAAATATCCTGATTGACGCGGTACTCCAGGCCGGCGTTGGCAAGCCAGTGACCAGCGCCGGTAAGGGGCTGGTTGGTGCTTGCGTCATTGGTATCGAGCCAGGTCAGATTGCCAGAAAATTTCAGGTTCCTTGTCAACCAGTGTTCGCCTTCAAGTTCCACGCCTTGGGACATGGCACCATTGCTATTGCTGTAGCCGATATAGGCATCCGAGTCGATGAAAACGATCAGGTTTTTTAGATCGGAGTGAAACAGGGTGATACCGCCGCTACTACCCTCGCCTTTGTAGAGATAGCCCAGTTCGGTGGTGGAGTTGGTTTCTGGGCGAATGTCAGCAGGAGTGCCGCCGTTGTATAGCTCGTAGAAGGTGGGCGCGCGAAATGCCTCGGCGTATTGCGCCTTGATGATGTGCCTGGGCGCCATTTGCCAAACTGCCGCAATGCGTGGTGTGGTGCTGTTGCCGATGTCGTCGTAACGGTCGTGGCGCAGGCCGACGGTGAGGGTCAAATGCTGGTTGACGCGGAATTCGTCCTGAGCGGTGAAGCTGTTGACAGTGCGTTTCATGCTGGTGTCGATAAAGCTGGGGCCGATGTCCCAATAGGGGTAATTCCAGTTCCAGCTGGCCAAGTCGATTTCGACGCTGTTGACAGACCATCCCAGCAATGCCGTATGTTGTCCCTGCTCCCAGGCCAGATCGGCTCCCGCTGTGAGTCGGCTTTCCTGATAATCACGGCTTAACCAGACCGGGCCGTCGATGGCCGGATCGTAGGAGGCGCCGGGGCTAAGATAGAGCCGGTCACGGCGGTGCATGAAATCCTGCCAGCCGAGCTTGAATTCGGCCTGTAACGCCGGGGTGAATTCCACACCCTGCTTGAGTTCCAGCGCGCGGTGGCGGTGGCGCGTGACGATGCGTTTTTCGTCGGGCGGCAGGATGTTGTTGATGCCGTAATGGTCGCCTGCGCCATCTTCCAGCCACAAGGCGGAGAGGGAAAATTTCTGGTAGTTCAGGCCAAACAGGGCGGAACGGTAGTCCAGTTTGTCGTTGATCGGACCCGGTGCGTTGGAGAGTGAGGCGAAGCCGTCCGCATAGAGCTGATCTCGCCCGGCTTGACCGCCTACCTCTGCCTTCCAGCCAGCCAGGTTGAGGTTGAAGCTGAGGCCGGTTTCCGCATTGTCGAATGACATTACGCCACCGCCTGCCAGCATCTCGCCCTTGCCTGCACCCAGGAACAGCCTTTGTCCCTGCTTGCGGGTGATGACGTTGACCACGCCCATGTAGGCGGATTCGCCATACATGGCCGAACCTGGGCCGCGGATCACCTCGATGCGTTCAACCTGCTCCACTGGCATGTTGAGTACCGGGTTGGCCAGGCTCATCAGTTCCGAATTGAGGGCGATGTCGTTTACCAGGATCTTGATGGCGCCGGAGGAATAGGATTTTCCCACGCCGCGCACGATCATCTGGCGTGTGCCGGTCTCATCCATGGATTGTTCGAAACCCGGCACCAGCGCCAAGGCTTCCCACACCGTGCGTGCGCCCTGGGTCATGAGGTCGTCGCTGTGCAGAATGCTGATGGTGCCCGGCGCGTAATCGACGCGCAGCTTGGTGCGCGTGGCGATGCTGGTTTGCTCGCCAAGGTCTTCCAGCATGCTGGAAGTCAGGTCCTCTGCTACTGCCGCCTGGCTGAAAGCCAGGACAAGGGCGAGGTATAGGGTGGCTCTTCTATTCATCAGGTTATCGTATTTTAAATTGAGTCTATAGTCTGCCAGATAATTCCTACAGCACGGGGCGAGCATCCCAGATTTTTTCTGCATATTCCCTGATGGTGCGGTCGCTGGAAAACTTGCCCATGCCGGCGACGTTGAGGATGGCGCAGCGCGTCCATTGCGCGGGATGGCGGTAGAGCGCGTCGACTCGTTCCTGGGCCGCCATGTAGGAATTGTAGTCGGCCAGCAGCAGGTAGTGGTCGCCGCCGCGCGTCAGGGTGTCGAATATCGGCTGGAAGCGGTCCGCCTGCTCGGGCGAGAAGTAGCCGGAAGCAATCATGTCCAGTGCCCATTTCAGCTCGCCGTTGCCATGGTAATAACGCCATGGGTCATAGCCTTCGTTCTTGGTCCGGGCTACTTCCTCGGCGGTGAGGCCAAATATGAAGATGTTGTCCGCCCCCACTTCATCCCGCATTTCGACGTTGGCACCGTCCAGCGTGCCGATGGTGAGCGCGCCGTTGAGTGCCAGCTTCATGTTGCCGGTGCCGGAAGCCTCGGTGCCGGCGGTGGAGATCTGCTGCGATAGATCGGCGGCGGGAATGATTTCGCTCGCCGTCGAGACGTCGTAGTTCGGCAGGAAGGCCACTTTCAGCAGGTCGCGCGTGGCTGGGTCGTTGTTGACGATGTCGGCCACATCGTTGATGAGCTTGATGACGAGCTTGGCCATGGCGTAGCCGGGCGCAGCCTTGCCAGCGAAGATCACGGTGCGCGGCACCACTTCCAGTTCAGGGTTGGAGCGGATGCGGTTGTACAGGGTGATGACGTGCAGCACGTTGAGCAGTTGGCGTTTGTATTCGTGGATACGTTTGACATGGATGTCGAACAGGCTGTCTGGATTCACTTCCAACTGCAGTTTGTGCGCCAGGATGTTTGCCAAATTTTCCTTTTTGGCGAGCTTCACGGTGCGGAATTCGGCCTGGAAAACCGGGTCATCCGCCAGTGCGGTCAATTGCCGTAATTTGCTCAGGTCGGTTATCCAGTCTTTGCCAATACGGCTGGTAATGAGTTTTGCCAGGTCGGGGTTGGCCTGATTCAGCCACAGGCGCGGGGTGATACCGTTGGTGATGTTGGTCAGCTTGCCCGGGTAGTAACGCTCGAAATCGGCAAAGATCGTTGTTTTCATCAAGTCGGAGTGGATTTTCGCCACGCCGTTAACGTGGTGGCTGCCCACGATGGCGAGGTGCGCCATACGCACGCGCCGGCCATGGCTTTCGTCGATGATCGACATGCGTTTGAGCAGCTCGGTGTCGCCGGGGAAGCGGTGCATGACCCCCTGGAGGAAGCGGTGGTTGATTTCGTAAATGAGTTGCAAATGGCGTGGCAGCACGGCCTCGAACAGGCTCACCGGCCAGGTTTCCAGCGCTTCCGGCATGAGGGTGTGGTTGGTATAGGCGAAGGTGCGGTTGGTGATGTCCCAGGCGTGATCCCATTCCAGGTCATGCGTGTCGACCAGCAGGCGCATCAACTCGGCAATGGCGATGGATGGATGCGTGTCGTTGAGCTGGATCGCCACCTTATCAGGCAGTTCGCCGAAGTCGTCGTGGTGTTTGCGGAAGCGGTAGAGAATATCCTGAAGCGAGGCGCTGACGAAGAAATACTGCTGCTTGAGGCGCAGCTCGCGGCCCATGGCAGTAGTGTCGTCAGGGTAGAGCACCTTGGAGAGATTTTCAGACTCGTTCTTGTCCTCCACCGCCTTGATGTAGTTGCCTTCGTTGAAGTATTTGAGGTCGAAGTCGCGGGATGCCTTGGCCGACCACAGCCGCATATTGTTGACGGTTTCGGCGCCGTACCCAGGGGTCGGTGTGTCGTAGGCCATTGCCATGACATCATCGGTGTCCACCCAATGATGGTGCAGGCATCCGTGTTCGTTGCTGTATTGCACCACCTGGCCGTGAAACTTGACCGGATAGAGCACCTCGGGACGGGGGAATTCCCACGGATTGCCATAACGCAGCCAGTTGTCAGGGTGCTCCACCTGCCAGCCGTTCTCGATTTTTTGGGTAAACATGCCATATTCGTAGCGGATACCCATGCCGTAGCCGGGCAAGCCCATGGTCGCCATGGAGTCGAGGAAACACGCTGCCAGTCGTCCCAGGCCACCGTTGCCCAGGGCTGCGTCGAATTCCAGTTCGGTGACTTTGTCGAGTTGGATATTGGCGTCGATGCAGGCCTGGCGCACTTCGTCGATAAAGCCGATGTTGAGCACACTGTTCATCAGGCTGCGCCCGATGAGGAATTCCATGGAGAGGTAATACACGCGCTTGGCGTCGCGTTCATAATAACGCCGCATCGTCTCCATCCAGCCTTCGATCAGGCGGTCGCGCACCACGTTGGCGAGGGTGAAAAACCAGTCGCGGTCTGTGGCGGTGAGGGGGTCCTTGCCGATGGAAAAGATGAGGTGATTGGTCAGGGATTGCTTGACCGAATCGATACTGAGGTTCAGCGGAGCATTTTCATCGCGGGGTTGCAGCTTTTCCGGCATGACGCATGCCTCTAATATGAATGTATCCGCCAGCATAGCCTTGCTGCCGTCCCGGGTAAAGGGGCGGCGGGAACGGAGATCAGGCGAGCGCGATGGCGAGATAGGTCACATAGAGCGCACCGTTAAGCGCCAGATGCCATACTTTCAGTTGCCCGCGGGAGGACATGTAACGCAGCCAGCTCGCCGCCAGCAAGGTAATGATGATGCCAGCCAGCACTTCGCGTTGTGGCGCCCAAGGGGTAAGCATGATGCCGATGGCGGGCAGCAGCGTGCCCTGGAACACCATCGCGCCGGTGATGTTGCCGAAGGCCAGCGTGTCCTTGCGGCGGCGGATCCACAGGATGCTGTTGACCTTTTCCGGCAGTTCAGTGGCGATGGGGATGATCAGCAGCGACAGCAACAGGGGCGAGATGGCAAGCAATTTCGCTGCTTCGTCCACGCCATTGATGAAGCCCTTCGCGCCGCCGACCAGCAGCAACAGGCCCAATGCCAACTGCACGATGATGATATACATGTTTTCCGGCAGGCCAAGCTTGCACAACATCATCTTGCCCTCCGCCTCGGTACCGTGGCCGTCCTTTACCAGGTGGGCCGAGGCGCGCAGGGTGAGCATGATGTAGACGAAATAGACCAGCACCATGCCGAATGCCAGCAGGGCGCGGAACAACGGGGTGTCGTGGGGAACGAACAGGGCTACGGCGGCAAGCGAGAAAGCGGCGAGGAAGAAGTTGAGGTCGCGCGTCAGGCCGGTGTGTTCCGGCGTGAGGTGGCCTTGCAGGCCGCGCTTTTTCAGTACCGAGGCAGCCATCAGGAACAGTGACAGGGTGGAGAGCATCAGCGGTGCGCCAAGAATGGCGCCGACGCCGATTTCCTCATTGACGTGGGCATTGGTAGTGCCGGCGAAAATGGCCAGCAAGGGTACCATGGTTTCCGGCAGGGCGGTGCCGATGGCGGCGAACAGCGATCCGGTCACGCCTTCAGATATTTTCAGTTTCTCGCCCAGATGTTCCAGCGCGTTGGTGAATACCTCGGCGGCAATCAGGATGATGACGAGCATCAGCAGCAGTTGGGCGAAAACCATGACGATATCCGGAAACTTGGAAAGGGCGTGATTATAGCACCGCAGCTATCGGTATAATGGCCGCCAGACGAGAGCGGCGCAGGCCTTGCCGCCACTGGATGAACCTTAAAAAGGGTATGAAATAGTGGAAATAGATCAATCGGGTTTTCTCATGGGCGTGCGCTTCATTCCCTCGCCCAATTTCGACGAGCGTCCGCCAGATGAGCCGGTCACGCTGCTGGTGATCCATAACATCAGCCTGCCGCCGCGCGAATACGGCGGGAACGGGGTGATCGAGTTCTTCACCAACCGTCTCGACCCCGCTGAACATGAGTATTACCGTATGATCGCGGACTTGAAGGTATCGGCACACTTTTTCATCCGCCGCGATGGCGAAGTCATCCAGTTCGTCAACTGCAACCTGCGGGCCTGGCACGCCGGCATTTCCACCTGGAAAGAGCGCGAGCGCTGCAACGATTTCTCCATCGGCATCGAGTTGGAAGGTAGTGACCTGGATGCCTACGAGGGCGTTCAATACGAGAAACTGGCGGAATTGACCAGGGCGCTGAAAAAGACCTATCCCATCGAGGATATTACCGGCCACTCCCATATCGCACCGAACCGCAAGACCGACCCTGGGCCATTTTTCGCTTGGGACGAGTACCTGGCTAGCGTTTCTCGCCCAGCTTGAGCCAGAGTACGACGGAAGCCAGCATCAGGGTGATGCCGTTGCCGATGACGATCGGCGTGCTGGCAATAAGCAGGCCGTAAGCCAGCCACAGCGCCACGCCGAGGGTGAACAGGGCGTACATCGGCAGCGAGATGCCGGAAAGATCGCGAGTGCGCCAGGATTTCCAGGCTTGCGGCACAAAGGCTACGGTGGTCAAAATGGCGGCTGGGTAGCCGATCATTTCGCTCAGTTCCCCACTCATCAGTCGAACACCACCGTCTTGTTGGCATACAGCAAGACACGGTTCTCGACGTGCCAGCGCACGGCGCGTGACAGCACGATCTTTTCCAGGTCGCGCCCTTTCTGTATCAAATCATCCAGCGCGTCACGGTGCGAAATGCGCGCCACGTCCTGCTCGATGATCGGGCCATCGTCGAGTATTTCCGTGACGTAATGGCTGGTGGCGCCGATCAGCTTCACGCCCCGTTCGAATGCCCGGTGATAGGGCTTGGCGCCGTGGAAGGCGGGCAGGAAGGAATGGTGGATGTTGATGATGCGGCTGGGGTAGTGGCGGATGAACTCGGGTGATAGCACCTGCATGTAACGTGCCCGCACGATCAGGTCGATGCGGTGGTGGCGCAGCAGGGCGAGCTGGTCTTTTTCCGCTTCCGCCTTGGCGTCCTTGAGCACCTCGATATGCTGGAACGGGATGCGGTAGGTGTCCGCCAGCCACTTGGTATCGGGGTGGTTGCTGATGATCAGCGGGATGTCGCAGTGCAGTTCGCCCGACTGGTGGCGGTAGAGCAGGTCGGCCAGGCAGTGATCGTAGCGCGAGACGAAAATTGCCACCCTGGGGCGTTGGCTGGAGAGGGCCAGGTGCCATTGCATCTGGAACTGCTCCGCAATCGGTGTGAAATGCAGATGGAAGTCCGCGATATTCAGGTTAAAATCTTCCAGATCCCATTCCACGCGCATCAGGAACAGGCCGTTCGCGCTGTCCTGATGCTGGTCGGCGTGCAGGATGTTGGCGTTGTGGCGGTAGAGAAATTCGGCAATGGTGGCCACCAGACCTTTGCGGTCGGGGCAGCTGATGAGCAGGATCGCAGTGTTTTTCATGGTGGAAGACAAAAGTTGGGTCAATGGCTAATTATAGAGGCATTGAACGCAAAACGGATGGCGTTCATGGCGAAACGTCAATTCTGACCCACTTTCCCCGGCTCAGGCTCCGCTTGTGGATAAGTTATTAACAGCTGGTTTCTGGCCGATGGCGGTGAAAGAAGGCGGAAATATTGTGTTGAATATAGTCGATACGAACTTCATTTTTTCTGTGATCTTCTCCTCCCCGGATAAATGCGCCGGTGTTGAGCCGGAAGCGCAACTGTTCGTCCAGGTTGAAATCGATAGTGTCCACGCATGCGTTTCTGAGGCTTGCCAACTCGTGGCCGCACTTGCCTTGATCGAGTAGGCGAACAAAAGCCAGCAATCCTTCCGAACGGCATGCCGTCGGGGTGCTCCGCCCCCAGGAACGATATTCGGGGAAATCCAGAATATGCTTCGCGATCTTGCCGGCATGGCGCGCATGGTTTTCATCCCAACGGTGTTGGCACAACAGTTCAAGCGCGTACAGCATCCAGTGGGACTGCTCTTTGACACCATAATCCTGGGGCAACAACATGTTTTCGCTATGAATCGCCGCATCCAGCCAGAGCTCATTTCCGGTTGCCTCGAAAAGATCAAGCAGCGCCAGCAAGGCTTCACCGGTGTAATACATGGATTTGAAATCGGAGATTTTTCCGCTGGCCATGTAGCGCTTGTGCACAAAATCACCGTCCGGTTTCAGATCCTTGAGAATGTATTTTCCCAGCGACTCGGCGAGCATTTTCAGGATATCGTCCCCGGTTGCGCGGTAAACCGACAGTATTGCCAATATCGCCAAGGCGTTGCCCCCCAGCTTGATGCTGTTGTTCTCGACAATGCAGGCGTAACGGTAATCGGGTGAGAATTTCATGAATTCGTTCAGCAAATAGGTGACTGCTCGACCGCTGGCCGCCAGAATTTCCTTTCTCTGATCGCTGTATTCGCTGGCCTCCAGCATGGCCCACACTGCGCCGCAATGGCGCAGTACGTTGTAGCCATCGGCGACCGTTCCGGAAACCGGGTCAAACCGGTACTTGAAGCGGCCATCCCGGTCGACCAGGTGAGCCAGATAGGTCGCTCCAGACAGTGCAATATCCAGGTTTTTCAAGTTATCTTTCGGCCGATATTCAGTTTCCATACCACAAAATCCTTCAAATTCAAATCATGTAGAATGATTGGAGGCCACTTCAAGGACTGAATTGCCGCCATGCCTAAGCTTGATGCGAAGACTAAAACCTGGTGTTTCTTGTTGGCGCTATGGTGGGCATTCCTCGTTCCAGCATCGAGTAATGCGGATGCAATCCCCACTGACAGTTACAAGCTTCTTTCCGAATATAATCCGGATCAGAGTTACTATCCAGATAAATTATGGCTTAAGGCCGCAAACCCTGGGTTGTTGGGTTGGTCGTCGGGAAAACTGGCTGCCGCGAGGGAGTTTTCCAGCCAGCTTGATACTGCAGCCGTGGTCATTATCCACAATGGTGTCATCGTGGATGAATGGGGAAACCCACTGACTCGGTATAAATGCCATTCCATGCGGAAGAGCCTGTTGAACCCCTTGTTCGGGATTTATGTGAATGCAGGGAAAATAAGGCTTGATGACTCACTGGAAGATCTCAGTATTGACGATTGGAATCCCCCGCTAAGCCAGCAGGAAAAGCAGGCGCGGGTCGTTGATTTGTTAAGATCCCGCTCCGGGATTTATCACGTCGCAGCCTATGAAACGCCTAAAATGCGAGCAAAAAGACCGGAGCGTCATAGCCATGCCCCCGGTACTTATTGGTATTACAATAATTGGGATTTCAATGCATTAGGAACCATCTTCGAACAGAAAACCGGAAAAGGTATTTTCGAGGAATTCCAGCGGCGTATCGCGAAGCCCCTGCAAATGGAACAGTTTAGCCTTGGAGATACTGAGTATTACTTCGAACGCTCAAAATCCAAACATCCGGCCTACCTATTTCGAATGAGCGCGCGCGATCTGGCGAGATTCGGTCTTCTATATCTGCGCAATGGGAAGTGGATAGATCAGCAAGTGGTGCCCGGTGATTGGATCAAGGTCAGTACGAGTTCATATTCCGATGCACAAAACACTCATTACGGGTATCTCTGGTGGACTGGTAAAGATGGCCGCTATGAAGCAATTGGTTTCGGCGGGCAAACCTTGATGGTACATCCAGGACGACAACTCGTTATTGTCTACAGAGTAAACACGGATGATCCCATCAAGAGGTGGGTATCGAGGCGTAAAATAGACAAACTATTCGGCTTGATCCTGGAAGCAGGCCCCGCTCAAACCACATTTTGAAATACCCTAATCTGGATTATCCGAAATATCCCCGATAACTTACACGAGGGAGATGAATTTCACTTGGGCTGAGGTTGAGATACTACAACTTGTTGCCCGGAATCAAGATGAATCTTCTAGAAGATCTTTCAAGGAGAGGTAAATGGAATGTGGGAATGACTCTGAAAATCAAGGGGAAATGACACGCATTGATTTAGATAAAATGAAAATGCAGCGTTTATGCCATTGGCTAGAAGAACAAGGCGCTTCGTTTCCTTCAGTGAAAGTCGAGGTTGGGCAAGGTGGCCGTGAAGTTCGTTCCAGTAGACCGATCAAGTCCGGTTCGCATGTCATGCATATACCAGAGTCCCTATTCATCACTACGGAAGCCGCTAAAGCATCTGAGATTGGTCAGTTGATCGCCGCTTCCAATTGTGACATCGAAGATTCAGGTTACATGGCAGCGCATTTGATAGAAATGAAACGCCAGGGTGGTTTCTGGGATCCCTATATAGATGTTCTGCCAAATAGCTTTTCGGAACACCCTTATTTTTTGACTGAATCCGAGCTTGAATATCTGAAAGGGTCTTATACCCTGCGTGTGATTCGCATACGTAAAAAACGGCTTGACAACGAATATAATCAATTGCTTGCCTGTTTGCCGAAGGAAAAGATATTTACACGAGAGGAGTATTTCTGGGGGTGTTGTATCTATCTGACACGTACACATACCGTGAAAATTTCCGGGGTGAAAACCCATGCGCTGATTCCGTTGGCCGACATGCCAAACCACTCGATCAGCCCGAATGTGCTTTGGGGTTTCGAATCCACCCGGGGTTTCTTATACAGTGCGGCAGAAAATATCGAGATTGATGAGTCACTGACCATTAAATATTGGCGCGAATGTAATGGGATGAACTTGGCGCGTTATGGGTTCTGCCTTGAAAATAACCCATATAACGTTGCCGAGATTCAATTGCCGTCTCTTTCGTCCGATCATCCTTGCTTTGAATATGCAAAAAATATCGGAGTCGAGCGGAATGGTATGCGCGTGTTCCGCGTGCCTCTTGATTACGAATCGAGTGCTTCACACGCACTGTTTTCTTATCTGCGTCTGAGTGCCTTGACTGATTTGTCGGGAATAAACATTGGCGAGGATTGGCTTGAGGGGCGCGCACAGGTCGGGATGCTGAGCCATGAGAACGAATCAATGACAATGGCGACTCTTGCAGCAGCTTGTCAGAGTGCTCTAAAGAAATTTGATACGTCGAGTGATGATGACGAAGCTGCGCTGAAAGATAGCGCGCTGGCCTTCAAGTTGCAAAATCTCATTCGGGTTCGATATGGAGAAAAATCCATACTGAAATATTTCTTGGATCGGGCTGAAGCTACCCATGCTTTGCTGCATGATGAACCTCCGGTTGACATACAAAAGTCTTATCTAATTCCAGGCGAACCTGAAAAGATGGCTTCACCTGTCTTGCGGTCACCCGTTTCACGCAAGGAGGGCTGGGTCATCGTCCTTAACGGAGCCACTTATGCCGGAAAAAGCATACTTGCCAAGGCGATTTTGGAACTGGAGGAAACGCCAACCCTTCATCTGTCCCTGGACCAATTTCACCACGCTTTGTCGAGTCGACATGCGACGCAAAAATGGCCATTGTATCGGGAACTGGGCCCTCTGGTCGCCGCCGCCCGAGCCGCGAGTTTGGAGGGCATGAATGTTGTTATCGACACCGTGCTGGCCAACCGGGGGCGACGGAGTGAAATATGGGCTTTGCTGTCCGAGACACGCACCTACTGGGTTGGTGTACACGCACCCTTGACGCAACTGCTGGCGCGCGGGCAAAAAAAGGGTGGAGGAGTGCGGGCACTGGTTGAGTGGCAGTATGCAACGGTTCATGAGGGAGCCCGGTACGACATTGATGTTCTAATGGAGTCGACACCGCCGCTCTTCTTGGCGCGATTCATTCTTGACTACATACAACATGCCGAGATTGCTCTGGAAGACAGCCATGCAAAGCCCGTGATTGAGAATTCTTTCACTTGAGTGCAATTATATGACCACAAATCCTTTTTCATTACTACGCCTCACAGCTGCAAAAAGTACGATACGAGTCGTAGATAAGTTTCCTTTCCCAGTGGATTTCACCTTAGGGAAATTCCGTAAAATCTCGATAGTTGTGCACAATGGGGTCACCAAAATTCTCCATGCTGATGTCGATGTGAGCACATTTTCATTCGTATGGATTTCTTCTGGATGGGATCACCGAGATTTAGCCTACGCGCTTCGCCTTTACCTGGAATCCACAAAAACACCCCATTCATACACTGAAGAGAGTCCTTCAAAAATCACTGATTGCGTGTTATTCGCCCTCAGAGACCTACCCATTCCTGACACCGTTTATGTCAATCGCTCGCGTGTCGAAAAAAACACCCCGCTGATAAAAGAAGTCTGCGGCTATCCCCTAATCGTCAAGGATACTATGGGGTCTAGAGGGAATTATTTGGCATACGTTGCTTCTGAGCCCGATTTGATGGAAAAAATGAGAGGCCTTCCAACAAATAAGAGTTTCTTGTTTCAACGCTATATTCCTCATGACTGTGTTTGGGGTGTCACGGTGGCAAATGGACTCGTGGTAGCCGGTTCGCAAAACCATCCCTCCGCCGAAGAATTCAGGAGTAATCTCTGCCTTGGAGGGGAAGAGGTTTTTATTGAAGTCCCTGACATTCCGCAGGCCATAAGGGAGATTGCCATTAAAGCAAGCGGTCATCTTGGACTGGGTTGGTCTCGTGCCGATATCATCATCGATAAGCGCACCGGGCTTCCTTATTTGCTCGAGGTAAACAGGAACCCTGGCATCACTGCCGGTTCAGATGAAGTAAATGGAGCCTACACTTACTTAGCCGCGCAAATTTTGCCCCTTTGTCAGGGAAAACAAGATCGCGATTCATAAGTCAGGCATTCAGGTGGATGAACGGTTCAAAGGGATGATTTTTCCCATTTAACAAATCGATGAGTATTCTGTCTTCCGCTCTTCGATAGGCTTCCCCTAGCTTTCTGTCATATTGATCATTGAACAAGTGAAACTTGCCCGGCCGAGGCGTGGCTTCTCCAAAGACCAATCCATCATGCCCTTTAAGCATGTCGAGGCGAATAAATGGTACGGGTATTTGCAGGCTCGCAGAAATAACAAGATTTAAATCTTCCTGGGCGAAACCTGAGCCATCTCTAAAAAATTGGCCTTTACCTTCATATTTTCCTGTTTTAATCGAATTCATTCCACTGTCCCAAAAGCAGAATTTATTATTTTGGGCACGATTGGCTTCCAGCACCAGTACCACTTCTCCATAAAAACAATAAAATTTCAGATCGTTAGGCGGTACCGTTGATCCGGTAGCGCTTAGAACCAACTCCTCGATCATCCATTTATCTGTTCGAAGTAAAGGATTTTTCCCCGACTTGCCATCGTCTAGTTTTTTGCGTGCATCCCTTTGCAATTCATCCCAGCTGTTTAAGTAAATCCCTTCTCTTGCGGATAAAATTGAGCTTTCATTAAACATTAGATAGACACCCATAGACCCGGTTGAATTAACAGGTTTAATTACTACAGGGCCATTGGGTTTCTTAATCTCTTCAAAGCGGTAGGTTTTTTCATCCGTAACAGGTCTACGTAAACCAATCTTGTCTGCAAACTGATATGCACTTTTTTTGTTATCCAGTTTCCAGGCTAAATCGGAACACCCTATGCGATGCAGTTCTGACTTCTCGACCATGATTTCGCGAAAGGAAACAGCTTTTTGCATACAAATTTTTTCTCGTTCGAATTTCCTCAGCAGCCCATGAGTAACGTATTCTTTTTTGGCCGTTTCTCCTATTGAATTAAGGACACTGAACTCATTCCTTCTTACAACTCTGCTTTTGCTTAACTTGTCATAGTAATCTCTGAATGTCGTGTCGATTCTATGGTGGGCTATCTTCAATTCATCTACTTGCCTTTTTATTACGACAGGATCATCAAAGTCTATATCAGATATTGCTATTTTCCCGGTTATAACATCGAGGACATTATTGTTCTCTACTGTAATTTCCTGCGTGCCTACCGGATTGCTCTGGATCCTGCTGTCTTCAACCGTAAGGTAGGGTCCATTTTCTTTTTTCCTTAGTTCATAATGAATATTCTGTTTATTCTCAATGGCTTTCTTCGTTAACGTCTGCACAAGCCCTCTGGCTTCCTCGCCACTAATCGGTGTAACCATGTAATTTGTATGTGTATTATCTGTTACGATAGGATAAAAATATGGCGTTAAGATCCAATTGTCGTTGTTCTGTGCAACTTCTAATCGCACAACAAGGCTGTAGGGTGGTACCCCAAATTTCTTATATCTTCCGGGGGAATTAAATATGAAATTCCCAATAGAATAAGAAATAATGCTATCCCGATATTTTTCTATGTCATTGAGCATATGGGGGCCTTGTCCCAACACATAATTTGCTCCTGCATCTACAAAGGAGTGGCACATCTCCCGAATCCAGGTATTTTGAGAAGCCCATTTATAATCCTGACCTTGCCAGTGGGGAAACACCACGATCAATGCTTCAGGATCTGATTTGCGCGTTTCTGAAATGTTCTTGAATAGGGATTCTTGAGTTAATTCGTTGATGCCTGGGCTTTCTGCTGTTGCAAAGAAGTGATACTCATCTTTATAACGCCTGCCTGCATTCATGCCGGAAAAGACATATACGTTTTTCGAACTGTTTTCTCCTTCCAACGTAAACCTTAGTGGTATGCCTGCTTCAGCGTTGTTCCTGCCAGCGCCAAACACTTTGATTCCGGATGATTCCAATTTGCTTATTGTCGAAAGCATGGCCATCGGGCCAAAGTCCATAGAGTGATTGTTGCTCAACCCAACAGCGGTCACTCCAAGTTTATGTAAAACATTTAGCATCCTCTCGGGGTGATCCCAATTGGGATACTGTTTTCCCTCAATAAATCCGGATGGAGCCTCTTCAAGAACGGTTTCCAGATTGATAATAAAATGATCACTGTTTTCAATTAAAGGTTTGACCCCCTGAAAAAAGGAGAAAGGATCGTGATCCAAACGATTTGTAATTAATTTATTTTCCTGCCGTCGTACATACCATTCGCCTAGACTGGTATCCCCAGCAAAAGTCAGAACATATTTCCTCTTCATTCTTTCCCCCTATTTTTGCCCAGTATTGCAAACAGCGGATGATAAGAAAACCATAGGTTTCGGAATATGCCTTCCCTAAGGGCTAAAGTGAGCGTGACAATACAAATTCCGCGATCGCCAGGGCACGGCGTTTGCGCAGGCCATCGGATTCACTGTCCAGCAGCACCCGAACCTCCTTGGTAAATTTAATTACCCCCATCAGGCCGATCCACAGGAGCAGATCCTGGTATTCCTTGGAGCCAAGAGGGTAGTGGTGGGTATAGTGCTTGATGAAATCGTCGAAGCGCGCAAAATCGGCTGCGTCGATATACTTTTCCGCGAGGGAAAACTCAAAGGCGCCATCCAGTACATCCGCCAGGCGTGGCCCGAAGAAGGCATTGTTGAAATCGAAAAATCGGACTTCGCCAGCCGCATCCACAATCACGTTCTTGGGCGTCACATCGCCGTGGTTGTGCACCAGGATGCTGCGGGAAAACAGAGCAACCCGATCCTTGGGGCGTTTATGCAGACGGGCGATCGGAGCCAATTTGGCGAACGCTTCGGCAATCGGGGCGCTGTGTGACGTTTTTGCAGCGTAATCGTGGAATGTCGCCAGCCAGATATTGCAGGTGTCCTCAAACGAGAAAGTCCGGATCAGATCCAGGGGACGCTCCATCTGGGCACGGTGGATTGCCGCCAGAGCGGCACCAATCCTGTCCATCGGATACTCGGGGCGGCCACAGACCGTTCCGGGGAGGCGTTCGAACAACAGTGCGGGAAACCCCAATACTCTCGCAACCACTCCCGTTCGTGTGGGGATCACGCCAGCCGTCGGCACGCCATGTTCCTGTAGCTGATTGATGAGCTTTGCCTCATATTCAGTGTGCTCGTCAATGCGGCTGCGGTTGTAATTGCCGGACACCTTGAACAGCTTGAGGACGAAATTGCCATCGTCTGTTGCTACCCGGTACAGGGAATTCTGGGTGGAGACCGTCATTTTCTCCACCATCACATGCTGCAATGGATATAGCTGTTCGATCAGGGCGGCGAGTTCTTCTTCCTCTTTCCCGTGACTGATTGCGCCATCACGCCCGCGGTCGTAGTAAACCTTGGCGCCGAATTTTCGCAGAAAGCTGTCTTTATCCTCCTGATGCCCCCGATAGGGGAAGTAGACGTAGGCATCGATCAGGTGATGGGTGAATTCGATGTGAGGAAACATGGCACGCCACTCCGCATCGCCGCCGGCCAGCGGAATCTGGCCGAGGTGATAGACCGCGCAATAATTCGAGGCGGAAGGGGTGATGCAACGCCAGTTATCGGGGAGGTCGTCTTCCCGGCCCGGATGGATCTCGATGAGAATGTCCACGTCAGAACCGAGCTTGGCCATTTTTCCATGCACAAAGGGTGTCTGGTAGCGCCCCATGGCTTGTCGCGATGCAGAACCCATGATGAAGATGCGATCCACTGCGATTACGCTTGCCACTTCCTGGCGCAAGAACCCGGTGACTTGCTGCCGCAAACTATTTTGTTCGGCTATCGGGAATATGTCCTTGGCTGGTTTAACGAAATTCAGCTTCAGGCTGGACAGCATCGTCTCCCAGGTACGGTACATATTTTCGGCGCCGCTCTTGTCTAGCTGTCCGGCCGCCTTGTAGGAGAAAACGACTTGTTTGTTGGCTGGCGCATAAAGCCATAGTTGCGGATCGGCTTCGAAATTCCGGACCTGGCCTGATTTTATGCAGCAATAAAAGTCGAGCACCTGGCACTTGATGAGGTTCAGTTCGTTGGGATCGAGCGTTGCCCCATTCTCGGACAGGTATTCCGCCAGTTGCCTGATTTCCTTCTGGCCCCGAATACGCTTGAAATCGAGGGCTGCAAGATGGCTCTCGACCCTGGCCACCACTTCGAGCAACGAACCGCGGTAATGTCGTTCGTTGCCCTGGGTTTCCGCCTTGAACCCGATATATTCGAAAATACTGTTGATTTTTGGCAGGTGATGCCGGGCGATGCTGATGCTCAAGACCTCTCCGGGCACGTTACCGGAAGCCAGGAGAAAATCCACCTCGTTGGCTTCAAGCAGGGCGAACACTTCGTCGTAACTGGCGGCATAGGGGGCATTCACGTCCAGCGTCTTGAATAGCTGGGCGATCTGCATGAATTCGGCCTGGTCGATCAGGATCTTGAGATTGCGGTAATGAAAGTGGTAACCGTCGCCGCATTCTTCGAGGGAAAAGCGTTGGGGATGGTATTTCACCTCATGCTTGAGGCTCGCCTCGGTCCAGATCCGCACATCGTCCTGGTTGGCATTTGGCAGCTTGCCATCCTGGTAGTTTTTATCACGAATTATTGCCAGCAATTCCTGCGACTGTTTTTGGAAGGCGCTGGCAATGTCTTCGAACTCGCCACGGCTCAGTTCGATGCGAAGATCGCGGTAGTGAATATGGATGTTCTCTTCCATATCGAGGAATAGGTTCCGGTGGCGTGGTTTACCCAGAATGTTGCCGCGATACAGAATTTTCTTGATGACACCCATGATGGCCTGAGTTACCTGTGCGCTACCTGTGTTTGGGATGATGTCCTGAATTTACGCTATGGTAGTGCCGCCGGTTCGCCTATCAGGTATCCCTGTAGGCCGTAAACATTGAGTTCCTGCAGTGTTTTCCATTCCGCTTGCGTTTCCACGGATTCGGCAATGACCTCGATATCCAGGCCATGTGCGATTTTGATCACCGCATCGACGAAGAACTGGTCGTCCTTGTCCTGGTCGATGCCATGAATGTAGCTGCCGTCCACTTTAAGATAATGAATCTTGAGGCTGCTGAGATAACCGAATGAACTGAATCCGCGACCAAAGTGGTCGAGCGAGAATTTGGCGCCAGCAAGACTGACTTTGTCTATCAGGCTGCGTATGGAGTCCAGGTTTTTGGTGGCGCCATATTCTGTGACTTCAAAAATCAGCTTGCTGGCAATTTCTGGGTTTTTACCGAGTTTTTCGCACAGCCAGTCAGCAAATGCCGCGTCATGGGCTGATTCCGCCGAGAGGTTGATGGCTATGTCGGGAATCTCTCTGGCGCTATCAGGCTTCATGCGCTCCATGGTTTCGCTCACCACCAGTCGGTCCAGCTCACGGTGCAGGCTAAGTCGATTGACATAGGGCATGAATACCCCCGCACTTAAAAGTTGGCCGTTGTTTCCCATAAGCCTCAACAGGACTTCATAGTGAAGGATGTTTTCCGAAACACAGTTTTTTACCGGTTGAAAGAGCAGGGTAATACGGCGTTGGGTAATGACTTCGTTGAGGAATGTCGACCAGTTTTGCGCACCAGCTAATTCGGTTTGCGCACTTTGCTCCGGGGTTTCCAGATGCCAGGCATTTCCACCCTGTGCCTGGGCTGTCCGCAGCGCCATGTCGGCTTCGCTCAAGAACTTGAAAATCGAATCCTGGCCGTGGTAGAGGGCGATACCAGTATTGCCAACCTCCATGGAGTCCGTCATGCCACCCTCGTGCAGACTTTGCAGGGATTCGGCCAACTGCTTTGCAATAATTACCGCTTCGGTGGCGTCAATGTTGGGGATGAGCATGGCAAAGTCGGCCCCGCCAAGGCGCGCGCAGAAGCTGTCAGGGTGAGTGCTGGCTATATTGGCTAGCAGGGCTGTTGCCTGGCGCAGGAGGTCATCACCAGCCTGGTAACCATGCCGGTCGTTATATTCCTTGAAGCTTTTAAGTTCCAGCAGGAAGAGGGCTCCTCCCGCAAACTGCTCCGGATTGTTGATCCGGTTTTGTAGCTGGGCTTCAAAGTGGCGCCGGTTGCCCAAGCCTGTAACCGAGTCCATGTAAGCCTGGGCGCGCATTTTCTCCATGGCTCGGGCCTGTTCTTCAAACATGTCCCTGACTTTGATCACCATGCGGTTCATGGCCTGTACGAAACTGCGCAGTTCACGTGTCCAGGGCATTTTTTCCTGCACCGGGTATTCGCGCCGACAGATGGCCTCCGCCTGAATTTCAAGATTTCTCAGGGGGCGTAGTACGATTTTCAGAATAATCCAGCCCAGGCCGAGCGTTATGATGGCAGCGCTAAATAGCCACCAGAACATGCCGATGCTGTCGCGCCATAATTTGGCATAGGCGATACCGGGGTTGCTGCGCACCTCAACCGTTCCAGCCTGTTGCCACCCCGCCATGACCAATGCTTCCCCCAGAGGTGTTTCCAGGGGGACTAGTTTGATGAACCAATGGGGCACATCCTCGATGATAACCGGGAGAGTGCGCTCAACCAGAGGTTTTTCATCCATGGCTACGACCCGAATTTCACGGTAGTAGCCACTATCGAACATTGCGTCAACCATGGAGGTCATGGTGATGAGATCATTATCGGCAGCGTGGGGTGACAGGGAGAGACCCAGTGATGTGGCCGCATCCTGGGCGTGCGACTGCAACTGACTGGAAAGGAAAGCGCGGGTATTGTTGACACTAACGAAGAAGGTGCCCACAAAGACCACCAGGAACAATGTAGTAATGATGATGATCAACTGACGAAACAGGGTCATGATTGCATCCTCATTGTTGATATGCTCGCGCCCCAGGGCGTCAACAACCAAACATTAGTGCTACTAATCATTTGTTTCTTTCCTTATCCGGCTGCTAAGGTCAGTCCATAACTTGATCCGGTTCGATCCGCCAACGTTTTTGCCCAGGCCGCGTTCTTTGGCCAACCACAGTCCTTCACCATTGAAACTGTAAACCGGCGTCAGATCTTTGCGGAGAGTTGCGGATTTTATTTCCGGGATTAGATTGTCCAGTATTTCAGGTATGGCGTCGGGTGTCGGATAGTAGGCCAGCACCATATGCGCCTGGTTGATAGGGTTCCAATTCATGGCCTTCACGTAAGTGATTTGCAGTTTCTTGATCGGTACGCCCAGTTGTACCAGAGTAAAATATTTGCTGATAGCAAAATCCTCACAGTCACCGCCACTGGTAGCCAACATTTCTATCGGGGTGGCCCAGTAGTCATTCTTGCCCCAATGATCAGCGTCGGAGACGAAGGTGGTCTGGTTGAAAAACTGGTTAACCAGCTCCAGCTTTTCCGCTTCTGGTTTGTTGCGGTTGCTTTCCATCAGGCGTTTCCAGTCGGTTACGCGCGTGCGGGCGGACAAGCCATATTTTTTTTCGACATACGCCAGCACCTTGTCAGACAGGTCGATCCGTTCTGCTAATACCGGAGCAATAAGAATAAAGGCGATTGCCAAAATCAAGAGCGTCCATGCTCTTGGAGAGATATGCAAAAGGCTAGGTCTCAATCTTTTGCCAATTAATCGGATCAAGAAGCGCTGCACACTGCAACCGAGTCCCACCGAGAGAGTGTTTGACAGCTAAGCGTAACACCCCACCGGTTTAGTGTCTGGTGAGGGTTAACCCCTGAGCACCCCGGGCAGACCGGAGGTGCTCTTAAATTGCCTACTTTCCCGGGGTTAATTCTGCTTCTTTTCGCTGGATGGTGCTATGGCTTCTACAGGTAAGGGGATGCCGAAAGATTCAAGTAGACGTCCTTCATTTTGCAATAGCCTGTAAGCCGCGAAAAGTTGAGTGTACTGCCCGGTTACATAGGACGTACGTGCAGTGTAGTACTCATTCTCGCTATCTAGCAAATCCAGCAAGGTGCGCTGGCCGAGATTGAACTGCTTTCCATAGGCCTCTCGTGTTGCCTCGCTGGCGGTGGCGAACTCTTTCAAAGGCGTAAGTCGTTCATTGGCCGTGGTATAGGCATTCCAGGACATTTTTGTTGCTTGTTCTGCTTGCCGACGAGAGCGGTTGGCTATCTGAATGGCTTCCTGAGTCAGCAAAGATGTTTGATCGGCTCGGGCGCTGTCGGATCTTCCCTTGAAGAGGTTATAGCGTAAACGCAGCATTGCCTGTGTATTGTCGTTATCACCTTCAATGCCGGAAATATTATTGTTCCGCGCTGCGGAAAGTTCTAAATCCAGGCGAGGGTAGAGCAGGGATTTGGCCGCCTGATGTTGAGCTTGTGCACTTTCGATATCAGCAAGTGCGGATTTCAGGATCGGGTGATTGTTTACGGCAATATCAATGGCTTCTGCTTCCGTTTTGGGTAGCAAGTTTTCCGGTATCTGGGGTTTGACCAGATTGTTAGGGGCGTTACCTACTATATAGAGATATTTTGCTTCTGCATCCTTCAGGCTGCTTTCAACAGCGAGTAAATTGGATTTTGCCAGAGATGCTCGGCCCTGAGCCTGTTCGTCATCGGCTTTGCGGCCAACCCCCTTGTCGCTCCGCAACTTGATCTGATCAAAGGTACCCAAGTGGTTGTCCAGGTTTTTCTTGGCAAGTTCCACCAGCTCTTGTTGACGCAATACTTCGAGGTAGGCCTCTATGGCGTTCAGACTAACTTCTTCCGATGTTCCATAGGCCAGATAAGCGGATGAATTCAAACGTCCCTTTTGCCTGTCTACTTCGCTACTGACGCCAAATCCATCAAATAGCATTTGCGTCAATCTTAGTTCGGCCTCGCGGCGAGTCAGAGAAGGATTATCAAGGCCCGCTGAGCGAGTAAAAGGACTATCCGTCCGCTCTCTGCCATAACCCAGAGTTAAATCAACTTTAGGAAAGTATCCACCTTTTGCGCCCTTTACTTCCTCATCGATAGATCGCCGGTGGTTGGCTATGGCGAGAACGTCCGGATTGGTTTTGATCACGTTTTCGAGTACTTCCTTGAGCGGCTCCGCCTGCAGTTGGGTTGATAAGCACAGGCCGGCAGCCAGTGCGGATATGATTCTTTGCTTCATGATCTTCCCCCAATAAAAATTTAAGTTACATAAATAAAACAGATTCGTCCTTCTTATTATTGAAATCTTTATATGAAAATTAAGCAATGATATTGCGTAATTTTTAGTACTTCAACTGTGGAAAAGTTTCGTGTTTTTTATACGGCGCAGCACTATATCGAAAATTTTCTGGCTAATTAATGACAAACCAAGACGCTGGAGCAGTATTTCTGATCCAGCGTCTCTCTTCAGTAAAACCCGGCTTTAAGAGGCTTCGCCGTCAGCGTCAGTATCCGTGCTTGGCAGCAACTCGCTGATGTCTGTGGTACTGACACCTAGCACAGTTGCCAGCGGCACTCCGCCTATCCCTTGTCCACTTCCGTCCAGGATGATGGTGTTCCCTGGGCTGGAGTGGTTGTCGAGAGTGAGGAAGGCTCCCGGTTCGTCACCTCCGCTTAGCACGCTTTGCAAGCTAAGTGATCCTCCTCCTTGGCTGCCAGGATCGCCGGGGTTTGTTCCGGGACCATCGTTCTGGTTGTCATCATGTCCAGGAGGCGGGGGGTCTTCACCGTTACCAAGACCTTCGTTTCCTTTTCCGTCGTCCTCCTCGTCGTCATCGTCGTCATCGTCGTCATCGTCGTCATCGTCATCGTCATCGTCATCGTCATCGTCGTCGTCGTCGTCGTCGTCGTCATCGTCATCGTCGTCGTCGTCGTCGTCGTCGTCGT
>Ga0105091_10000047_pt1 | contig 39487 bp, 31 predicted proteins | sample PPLLak1March2015_FD_87022 | JGI IMG/M metagenome (GOLD analysis project Ga0105091, IMG submission 87022) | Freshwater sediment microbial communities from Prairie Pothole Lake near Jamestown, North Dakota, USA - PPLs Lake P7 Core (1) Depth... | ecosystem: Environmental > Aquatic > Freshwater >... | reverse complement strand
GATTGCTGGTGTAACTCATGGATTTGTAGGTGCAGATCTTGAATATTTGTGTAAAGAAGCAGCTATGAAGTGTTTGAGAAGACTTCTACCTGAACTCAACATGGAGGATGAAAAACTTGCTCCAGAGGTTCTAAATAAACTAGTAGTTACTATGGCTGATTTTGAAAACGCTGTAAAGGAAGTCATGCCATCTGCAATGAGGGAAGTATACCTGGAATCTCCAGATGTTCCATGGACTGACATAGGGGGATTAGATGACGTTAAGCGGGAATTACAAGAGGCTGTAGAATGGCCACTTCGCTATCCTGACCTCTATACGAAGTTGGGCCACACCATGCCTAAAGGATTACTGATGTATGGACCTTCAGGTACGGGGAAAACCTTGTTGGCGAAAGCTGTAGCCACAGAATCGGAAGCCAATTTCATTAGCGTTCGAGGTCCAGAATTGCTTAGCAAGTGGGTAGGAGAATCCGAAAGAGGTATACGTGAAATATTTAGAAGAGCTAGACAAGCATCTCCATGCGTGGTATTTTTTGATGAGATTGATTCAATTGTACCAACGCGTGGTATGGGCGGAGACAGCATGGTCACTGAAAGAGTGGTATCTCAATTGCTGACTGAATTGGATGGTATACAAACCTTATCGGGGGTCGTGGTTTTAGCGGCAACAAATAGGTCAGACATGATAGATCCGGCATTGTTGAGACCAGGACGATTTGATAAAATAGTATTCGTTCCCATGCCTGATAAACTTGCTAGACAAAAGATACTTGAAATTCATTCGAAGGATAAACCAATAGATCCAGATATAGATTTGAGCAAGATCTCTGATCTTACGGATGGCTTCAGCGGAGCAGATACGGGCTCGGTAACAAACACCGCTGTTTCATTAGTACTACATGAATACTTAGCTAGATACCCGACACCTGAAGAGGCTGCTAAACACGTAGCAGAGGCTCATGTGATGATGCGTCACTTTGAAGAGGCAGTGAAGAAAATCAAAGCTCAACGTGAGGGAAAACCGGGGGAAAGAGTTACGGTTCCATATTATCGATAATATCGATACTTACTATGGTAAATCCCTCAAAATCAGCATGTTGAATTCAAACAGGCGTCAGGCTACCGTAAATTTTCATCTATTGCATTATATTGGGAAGATGATACCCCGATAGTCGGCATGGTAATGCAATTTGTATGAATTTTCCTTTTGACTGGGCGAAGGAGCATGCAGCAACAGTAGTCTATGTACAACCTATCACAATCAATTGAAGAAAGTGCGTTCCTTTTGCCTTGGTGATGCATCTTGTAAATAGGGGAAATATTAATACTCGAATCCGTCCTAGACTAAATGGAGCAATGTTTTTAAGTTATATGATTTACCGTTAACTAACAAAAAAGAATTGGTGGAAAATTCGCAACTTCAGTTAACAAAAAAACTAAATCTAACAACACATCGCATCAATCATTTTGCAGAACCCAATGATATTGAGAGGCTCGCTATACGTTATGGCACTCCTCTGTACATTATCGATGAAAGTACCCTACATAAGAAGGTGCGTGATCTTCGAAACGCTTACTCTAAGTTCAATGGGCATGTGAAGCTTGCATATTCGGTAAAGGCAAATTTCACTCCCGCTATTTTAATCGCTTTCATTAGAGACGGAGTCACTTTCGACATTACTTCGTTAGGAGAGCTGCACTTCCTAAGAAGATGCAAGGCACCCCCTGAAAATATAATATATACTAGCGTTACCGAAGAATTTCAAGAATACTATGAAGTGTTGCAAGCGGGGATAAAAAAGGTTGTAGTTAGCTCCTTTAGCGGTATGACTAATTTGGCCAAAGCAGCGCAAGAGCTCGCTGTCAAACCTCTGACATTGATCAGAGTTAATCCAGAGGTTGGTGTGAAAGCAGAGATACGTGCCTCATATAGGAATGGAAAATTCGGTGTTCCTTTTAATGGCGGCACCATCGACAGTGCTACAAAAATGGTCAAGCATCTTATGGATAATGATTTGCTGCTTTTTGAGGGATTTCATTTCCATCTCGGATCTCAAATCACAGATTTCTCTTGTTTTATCCATGCTATAGATAAAATGCACAACTTTATGACAAAGATGAAAAAAGAGTTTCCGAAATTTACCGCTAATACGTTAGACATAGGTGGAGGTACCCCAGTATATTATAACGAGTCTGTGCCAACTCCTTCACAAATGGCAGACAGTTACGTGCCAAGGCTCAACAGATTGATCCAATCACATGGACCATTTGATCTTTTGATTGAAAGCGGAAGATATCTTGTTGCAGAATCATCCATGCTAATATCAAAGATAGTAAACACAAAGGAGTATAATGAACAAAAAATAGTAATAGTGGATACAGGGTACCATCTTTTATTAGATGCGGCGCTTCTAAAGCAAGAGTACCCACAAGAAACTGTATTCACGCTAGGCTCTAGCAATGAACAAGACCGTAGTACAAGTGATAAAAGCATTCACTTGGCGGGTCGACTGTGCGATACATATGATGTATTTCCCCAATCTAAGGCTTCTGATCTTACTGGTGCAAGGAGTGGTAGATATGTTTCATTTTACAACGTAGGTGCGTATTCTGTCGTCTTCAATATGCCTTTCCATTGCCAGACGAAACCTTCCATTGTAATGAAGACCATCAACGGCGAATACAAGTTAGTTAGAAGAGGAACCTCATATGAACAATTGTTTATCGACGAGGGTGGAAGCCTAATCTAATGTGCCGCTATAACAACAGGGATGAAATGTGCCCTGATGTACCTGTCATGGATTATTCATTAGTACAATGAACGACTTGGACCGGAATAAGAATTGCCAAATTAAGATCAGAGCACATATCGTAGTTAGAGGTAAGGTACAAGGAGTTTATTTCAGACAGAATGCTCAGCGCATTTGTAATGAATATGGAGTTACAGGTTGGGTACTCAACGTGGATGATGGTAGCGTTGAGGCGATCCTCGAGGGTGACAAGAATTCTGTTGAAGATGCAATTAGTTGGTTTAGGGTGGGGCCTCCGGATGCTCACGTAGAAAAGATTGAACTGAGCTATGATAGGTACTCAGGGGAATTTGAAGATTTCAAGATAAGCTACTAGGCGCGCCTTTCATGATCTCAGATCTAAACATCCCCTTTCATCTCAGTAGAAAGAAGTTGATAGAGCTAAAAAATTCGAAGTTCATGTGTCAAATCAACATAGTCAAATAACCTACTCCCTCATTTACGATTTTGAAACTATCCACCCAACTACATAAAGTAATGGAAGAGGAATTGAAAGATGCTTTAGGAGACGAGAAATCAGTAGCGGTAGCCTTCTCTGGTGGACTTGATAGCTCAGTGCTTGCAAAGATGTGCAGAGATTTGAATAGGTCAGTGACATTATTGACGGTGGGATTTGAGGGTTCACACGATATGATCTTTTCTGAGATTATTGCTTCCCAGCTATTGTTCCCTCATAAGAAACATATTATCCAACAGGATGAATTCTATGAAAACCTCAATAGGGTAAAGCGGAGAATCAATTGCGGAATTGCGTCACATTTGGAAAACTGTATTGCCTATTTATTTGTAACTCGTTTGGCTAAAGAAAATGGTTTCAATACAGTACTGACTGCGAATGGAATAGACGAACTTTTCTGTGGCTACAATCAATATCGATTTGTATATAAATATGGTAAATCTAGTATTATGGAACTTATGCACGGGAAGATTCTAAATGAATTGTTACTAATGAAGGAAATTGCAAAAGTAGCCTCTTCCTACGGAGTAACTATCAAAAAACCGTTTCTGTCAGAGAAGTTCATCGATTTTGCAAACACAATTCCAATCGACGAGAAAATAAAGAGCGAAGATGATATGCTTAGGAAACACATCATACGTAGGCTTGCAAGAGATATGGGAGTACCACAGAAAGCTGCTCTGAAACCCAAAAAGGCATTGCAGTATGGCTCTTTGATTCACAAATATTTTATTAAGCAGAAACATCACGATCAACGCGAATGTCTTTAGGCTTTCGACCAACGGATGCAGGGGTCTTATTTTAAGATGGCTGAGCATATTTGAGCTGTGCATTATGGACCATTTTTGCTATGTTTTGAATTATAGTTGTCGATGCTGAAAGATGATTGCTTGGCTCAAAAATGTCAATTAATTCTTCGGATGTCAAACGTTTTCCCAATTCTGAATCATTTCGAATGGCGTCGAGAAATGACTGATTATTTTCGATTGCTGAGAAGGCAACTCTCTGTATGTCTCGATAAGCGTCAAATCGAGGAATCCCTTTCTTTATGAATTGGTCTAACACGAATTCTGCGTGGATTTGGCCATTTGTCATTTTCAAGTTCGAAATAATTCTATCTTTGTGAATCACCAAATTGGTGAGGATATTTATCATTAAATTTAACATTTCATCCAATAGAATAGCTGTCATAGGAATCGTAAATCTTTCGTTGGCTGAGTTTGACAAATCACGTTCATGCCATAGAGAAACGTTTTCCATTGCAACACCTACCAGCGCTCGCAAAAGTCTGGATAAAGATGAAATCCTCTCGCTTTTTATGGGATTGCGTTTAACTGGAACCGCGCTACTTCCTATCTGACCTCTTTTGAAGTGTTCAGAAACTTCTCCAATTTCTGTTCTCTGCAAATTTCTGATTTCAACTGCCATTCTGTCCAAGGTCGCTCCTACAAGAGCAAGGACAAACTGAGCTTCGGCATATCGTTCCCGAGGGACTACTTGGGTTGCAGCGTCGACTGGAAATAAACCCAGCCTGTCAGCGACTAATCTTTGCACTTCTAATGCATGGTTGCCCATCACAGATCCTGTTCCAACTACTCCTAGTGTCTTGCAAACCAGAAAGCGCTTTTTCCCCTCGTCAATTCTTTCCAAGTGTCGGACAATTTCTGATGCCCAGACAGCGAACTTAAGACCGAAAGCAATTACACTGGCATGCTGACCATGAGTCCTACCAACTGCTGGCAAATCTTTGAATTGCAGAGCTCGCTCCGATAAGACCCTTGCTAACTTAAGTAATTTGTTTTCGATAATCTTTAACGAGTCCTTTAGTTGCAAAGATGTACTTGTATCTACTATATCGCTACTCGTTAAGCCATAGTGTACCCATGGTTTAGCTATCTCTGAACATTCTTCAGCAACTGATTCTACGAATGCAGCAGTATCATGTTCACTAATCGACTCCAACTCCTTTATCCGTTTCAAGCTTATTCTATTAGAATTCGCGACATCTGCAATTTCCTTGGAGGCATTTTTTGGGATCACTCCTAATTCGCCTTGTGCCATAGCAACTTCTGCTTCAAATTTCAACTGGTAGTCTAGCTTACGATTGTCATCAAATATCTCTCGAATTTCTTTGCTTCCATAGCGACCACTATCTAGGGGTAAAATAGGCATCAGTGATTGCAATTGATCTGAAATAATAAAATTGTTATGAAGTATCTTTCAGAATGAAACAGTACTTTTTGCTTTATACATTTTGAAAACACAGATGACTTAATACGTCACGCTTTTAATGTATTCGTTGATGCTTGTGGGTCACTCTATGATTTGAAAGCTTAATTATGGGATATGTGTCCTATCATAGGATATTCCATTGCCTTATAAAGTTACTGATGGTAAAATAGAACCTTTGTCATTTACCCCAAGCGAGGTTATGCGGAGATTAAGGGTTGATAAAATCAAATTCATTGATCTACAGTTTACTGGTTTAACAGGACGGTTTCATCATACTACTGTGGCCGCCAATATGTTTCGCGCTGAAGACTTCGAAGTTGGGCTTCCGAAAGTTGATGGATCATCGATACGTGGATTCACAGAAATACAGGAATCCGATTTAATAATAATGCCTGATCCCTCTACATATGCTACTATCCCGTGGATTGAAAAAGATCAGACTGCCCGATTGATTTGCGATGTTATTAAAGGAGATTCTAGACGGGATGCATTTGTCAGAGACCCCAGAGGAATTGCAGATAAAGCAGAGAAATATGTTCGTAAGAAAGGTTATGAATATTCTTACTGGGGCCCTGAAGTTGAATTTTTTGTTTTCGACAAACTTGAGGTAAATACGATGACTCCTTATCATGGTCAAAGCTATAAAATTACTTCCAGGGAATCACCATGGTCGGCGGAAGGCGCAGGTTACGCCCTTCGTTTAAAGGAAGGCTACCTTCCCAGTGCCCCAGGAGATAGTCTAATGGAGTTTCGAAATGAATGCGTAGATGTGCTGAGCAATAACTTTGGGATTGTTTGTGATGCACACCACCATGAGGTAGCAACTGCCGGTCAGTGTGAAATCGATATTCGATACGATACTCTGGTTAATTCCGCAGATTCGGTACAAAGTTATAAATACATTGTGAAAAATGTAGCCAAGAAACATGGTATGATTGCTACAATGATGCCAAAACCTATTGCGTTGGATAATGGTTCGGGGATGCATGTTAATGTAAGCCTGTGGAAAGATAACAGAAATCTATTCTTTGATGCTAATGATAAATATGCAGAAGTATCTGAGCTTGCGAGATATTTTGGAGGTGGAGTGCTAGACCATGCTCCTGCGTTGGCTGCCATAGTCGCTCCGACTACAAATTCATACCGTCGTTTAGTTCCAGGGTATGAAGCTCCCGTATACATCTCATGGAGTACGGGAAACAGATCGGCCATAATTAGGATCCCTGCCCACTATAAAGGTGAAAGGTTCTCGGCGTATAAGCGACTTGAATTTAGGGCACCCGATCCTTCTTGTAATCCATACCTAGCTTTTTCAGCAATAATGGCCGCTGGATTTGATGGTATCAATAAGCATAGCTCAATAGGAGACCCAATTGGTGAGGATATTTTTAAAATGACCCCTAAAAGAAGAGCTGAACTTGGCATAAGACAACTGCCAACTAGTTTACGTGATGCTTGCGAGGAATTAAGGAGTGACAGAGAATTCCTGAAGCCGATATTTAGCTATGATACAATTGATTCGATCTTAGAACAAGAAATTAATGACTACAATGAGGTAGCTGTGAGACCTCATCCCCACGAATTTTCGATGTATGCCGATGTATGATGATGATGATGTTGTTGTTGTTGTTGCTATAGACTGAAAAAACGCTCCTGTTAGAAAATATGGTATCAATCTAATATATTGCGCGGAGCTAGATTATTTTAATTGTCCAAGGTGTATATTTTTGAAAAAGTTTCTATTGATATCCAGTCTGATCTTAAGAATGAGAACAGGGTGTTAAGTGGGATTCTTATAGAAAGCATACCAGTCCAACTAAGGACCAGAAAATGATCAGATGACATGTAAACGAGTGACCTCAATTGTGACCTACACAAATTAATTGAGATCTAACTCAAGCTGTAGACACCGAGAATAAGTCACATGATCACTTCTCACCGAAGTCTGAAGATGTAAAAATCAATAAAGGATCTAAAATTAATTTTATTAATTCAGTATTATGCCTTCATTTAAGTACTTTGAACTTTATACCTTGGCTCTTAAGCAGGTCTATGAGACGTCCCTCATGAGCGATATCTTCAACCTCTAGGCTTAAATAGACGCCTGCTGTTCCTGCAGAAATGTTAGAGCTTAGTCGATCATGTTCAACTTCGACAATATTCACACTCAAGCCCGCAATGCAGTCAACCACATTCTTCAATGCCCCTGGTTTGTCTGGCAATTGAATAAATATTTTGAGCATTCTGCCCATATACATTAGACCCTTCGCCACAACCTGTCCCAATAGGTACATGTCAACATTTCCACCAGATAAAAGTGCAATTACCCTTTCATTCCTTTTAGCGTAACCGTTGGACACAAGGTATGCTAAGCTAGCTGCTCCAGCAGGTTCAACTACTAGTTTCGCTCGTTCCATTAACAGGAACATGGTCTTGACGATGGAGGTATCATCTACTAACACTATATCATCAACTAAGTTAGTAACTATTTCGTATGTCAACTCCCCCGGTGATTTCACTGAGATGCCGTCTGCTATCGTATAGCCTGAGTTAATGGTCTGCAATTTCCCTTTGGCAATGGATTCCTTCATTGAAGGAAATGCTTCCGATTCGACTCCAATGATCTTAACGTTGGGTCTCTTTGCCTTTACGGCGATAGCTACTCCCGCTGCCAATCCACCGCCCCCAATGGGCAAGTAGATCCTATCAAAATCATTCAAATCTTCAAGTAGCTCCAAACCGATTGTTCCTTGTCCGCATACTACCTGGTTATCGTTAAACGCGTGAACGATGGCAAGTCTTTGCTCCTTTGCGATACGAACCGTTTCATCCCACGACGCCTCATAATTCTCGCCAGAAAGGATCACCCTTGCTCCATAAGACCGAGTTGCGGCGACTTTTGCCGGGGAGGCATTCCTGGGCATTACGATAGTACAACGAATATTCTCTTTAGAAGAAGCGTAGGCAAGGCCTTGGGCATGATTCCCTGCTGAAGCTGCGATTACCCCATTAGATCGCTCCTTGTCTGACAGAGAATTCAACTTTGTAAATGCACCTCTAACCTTAAATGATCCTGTCTTTTGTAAACACTCCAGCTTGAGGAATATGTCTGTACCTACCATCCTTGAAAACATATCAGATTTGTGTAGTGGAGTTTTTCTTATACTCATGTCCAGCGAAGTTCTAGCTGTGGATATATCCTCTATTGTGGGATGCCTATTGGTAGGGATATTTACGCCGTTCATTTAGAATATGTTTATTGTTGCCCCCTCCCCCTTACTTATAATTTTGTGTTCGCAAGTTAATGTGAAGCCAATAAATACTCAATGTTACTAATTTTCAGGAAGGCTGAATTCTTGTTCTAGATTTACCCTACTCAACTACCAAAAAGTTACTGCGCCATATTGCTCCTTTTTATGTTTGCGAAAATTGTATGAATATTGTTGGCAGCATGTACACAGGGCATAGGCATGGGAATGTTGATTGTTCCAATAATAAGGTGCGCTGTCTGGCGACATTTGGGAAATCTTTGGTTGTGAAGAATCGCGAGTAATTCTCAAGGGAACATTGTTTAATGTAATTTCATCAATAACGTCCCAAATCAGTATTAACGTGGCATGGACATATATTAGCAATTACCCGATTTCTCTCTACAGAACACACACTTAGTATCTATGGAATGTTAGGTGCTTAGGACAAAGGAACGTTTAATAGACCTCCAGCAAAATTTTCTGACTGAATAGATGCCTAAATTTAAGTCCACCCAGGATATCCTTAGAATCATAGGAAATAAAGAGCAGATCCGCAATTTTGGGGTCATTGCTCATGTTGATCATGGCAAAACAACCATGAGTGATAGCCTCTTGGCGGCATCAGGAATTATTTCCCCTTCGATTGCAGGACAGGCCCTTGCTCTAGATTCGATGAAACTTGAACAGAATAGGCAGATGACAATTAGAGGAGCTAATGTTACTCTGTACTACGAGAAGGAAGGGAAGGAGTACGTGGTTAACATGATTGATACACCCGGACACATAGATTTTACTGGAAGGGTTACTCGAGCGCTGCGGGCGATTGACGGGGCGGTAGTGGTGTCAGACTCCGTTGAAGGGATAATGACGCAGACTGAGACAGTGACGAGGCAGGCTTTAGAAGAAAGAGTAAGACCTGTTCTGTATATAAACAAGATTGACAGACTGGTAAAGGAATTGAGATTGGATGCCGCAGCTATGCAAAAGTGGCTGTCTAATATCATCGCCGACTTTAATCATTTGATAGATATTTACGCAGAGCCAGAGCTCAAAGAAAAATGGAAGGTCAGTATCCAAGGAAACAGCGTTGCTTTTGGCTCAGCCAAGGATAGATGGGGATTTAATTTCAAAGTTGCACAGAAAAAAGGAGTTAGTTTTAAGGATGTTTATGATGCCTATACATCTGATGATCCTGGGGCAATCAAGAACCTAGCAGAGAGGGCACCGCTGCATGAAGCTGTTCTCGGGATGGTAGTTGAACATCATCCACCCCCTCATGTTGCTCAACGGTATCGAATTCCCAAAATTTGGCCTGGCGACTTGAATTCCGAACTCGGTAAATCTCTCATTTCCTGTGATGACAAAGGTCCAGTAGTAATGATGGTGACGACGATAAATGTTGATCCGCAAGCAGGTAGAATAGCAACAGGACGACTTTTCTCAGGTACCGTGAAAGATGGAGATGAAGTATATCTGATTGATGCAAAGCGGCCAGGAAAAGTCCAATCCGTGAATATCTATATGGGAAATACCCGTGAACTGGTAAACATGTTGCCGGCAGGAAATATTCCAGCACTACTTGGATTGGATTATGCTGTCGCAGGTGAGACAATTTCCACAGTGAGGGCAATTCCGGCTTTTGAATCAATTAAATATGTATCGGAGCCAGTTGTAACGATAGCAGTCGAACCTAAACATCCAAGAGACTTGCCGAAATTAGTTGAAGCCCTAAGGAAGATCACAGTGGAAGACCCTAATCTGATTATAAAAATCAATGAGGAGTCGGGTGAAACGCTTATGGCAGGTATGGGAGTTCTTCACCTAGAAATTGCTACGTCTCTTTTGCAGGAAGCAGGTTTGGAAATAACTACTACTCAGCCATTAATCAACTATCGTGAAACCAGCAGATATAAAACAAGCCCCATCATGAGCAAGTCACCGAATAAGCATAACAAGATCTTCATGCGAGTAGAGCCGCTAAATGAGGATATTATTGATATGATAAGGAATGGGCAAATTAAAGAAGATATGGATAAGAAGGAAATGGCCCGACTCCTGCGTGAAAAGGGGTGGAGTGCAGACGAGGCACGTAGCGTTGCTGCTCTAGATGTATCTGGGAATATGCTTATTGATGAGACAAAAGGTGTTCAATTTATTCAAGAATCCATGGATTCCATTAGGTCAGGGTTTGACGATGTGACACATTCTGGACCAATTGCTCATGAGACTGTCAGAGGAGTCAAATTTGTGTTGCATCATTTTGTTCCTCACGAGGACCCGGCACATAGAGGGTTAGCTCAGTTAATGCCGGCAACACGTAGGGCCATGCTTGGCTCGATGCTGATAGCGGATCCCACATTACTTGAACCGATTCTTGGAATTGAGGTAAAATGTCCTCAGGAGCAGATTGGTACCGTAGCAGGAATTCTCTCAAGTAAGAGAGGCAAATTGATTAACGTCGATCAGAAAGGACTTATCACTATTATCCAGGGCGAAGTTCCTGCATCTGAAACGTTCGATCTTTCTGAGGTTATGCGTGGTGGAACCGCCGGGAAAGCTTTGTGGAGTACCTATTTTAAAACCTGGCAGCCAGTGCCCCAATCCATCTTAAAGAGCCTAGTTGCAGACATACGAAAAAGAAAGGGTCTAAATCCAGAGCCACCAAATCCAGATGAATTCATAGATAAAGAATGACAAGTTTTAATCTTTTATGAATAATGCATATTTTTTTGCTAAGGCGTGCATCTCTATGATTTTCTCTGAAGATTTTGTTCAAGAAAACAAATGACTCCCACGATTGGAAAAGGCAGTTTTTAGGTTAAGGCTAAAACATTAGGAATTTTATTACTGAAGAGTGTGTTATTTCGCCCATTCTTGTACGTCTGCTAGACGTTTTGAATGTTTACATAGCTCCCAATAGTTATAAGCGATAAAATCATTTCCTTTCTCAAAATGAAACTTGATCATCCCAGGTATACCGAGAGATTTGGGGCAATTAGCTTACACGGTGTACAGCGTGTATATGAATTAGATTCTGGCTTTAGCAATGGGAGGCCCACTTCAGAGACGATTCGAAGTATTGGAAATGAAGAAATCTCTGAAATAGAGAAAAAAATGGCCATTGTAATCCCCATTAAAGGCGAACGTTTGAAACTGCTTGAGGGTGTGTTAAGTGGCATTCCACACGATTGCCTTACGATCATTGTCTCCAATAGTCCCAGGCAACCTGTCGATAGGTACAAATTGGAAAAAGAGGCGTTGGAACAGTTTAACCGTTTCGTTGGTAAGAACGCGTTGATTTTGCATCAGAAGGATCCTGGACTCTCAGATGCGCTTAAAGAGGTGGGATATAACAGCATCTTTGGACCAGATGACATAGTTAGAAACGGCAAAGCTGAAGGCATGATTACTGGGATGCTTCTTGCTAAGATGGCTGGAAAGGATTACGTTGGGTTTATCGATGCGGATAATTATGTTCCGGGAGCGGTTAATGAATATGTTAAGATCTTCGCATCAGGACTTGCCATGTCAAATAGTCCGTACACGATGGTCAGGATTTCATGGATCTACAAACCTAAAGTTTCAGAGAGTGGTCTGTACTTTTCCAAGTGGGGGAGAGTCTCTGAAATAACTAATCAGTATCTTAACTCTCTAGTTTCCTATTATACTGGCTTTGAGACCGAAGTTATGCGTACCGGAAATTCGGGTGAACATTGTATGTCGATGAAGCTTGCCGAATTGCTTACTTATTCATCTGGCTTTTCAGTAGAACCTTATGAAATAGTCAATGTCCTGGAAGAATTTGGCGGAATTCTACCCACAGAAAATCAAGAGGCAATGGACAAGGGCATAGAAATCTCTCAGGTAGAAACACGAAATCCTCATTTTCATGAAGAGAAAGGAGATGACCACATTAAAGAAATGTTCTTCGGGTCTCTTGGTTGTATTTATCATAGCAAGATCTGTCCTCCGAGGTTAAGGGAAAAAATCGTAGAAGAATTGCGCAATCGAACAATGTTAGAGGAAGGACAGGAAATAGACACTCTAAGGAAGATCAGTCCATTTAACAAAATAGATATGCGACAATTTGCAAATATACTGCATGAAAGGGCTTCAAGCCTGATTCACTTTGTATAAACTTGTTATGGCCGATCACGATAAATTGAAATTCTTTTGTTAGCAATTGACCGCTAACCTTTAGCTAAGAATTAGATTTCTTTGCTCTATTGATCGAGTTAACGTATGGCTCTCAAGCACAGGTTGATGCGAGCCTTATACTCCTATCTCACAGTAACAGTAATAATTAGAACAGAGACAGTCGATAGATAAGATATATTTTTCAAATACTATTGATAATGCCGATCAGAGTTATGACTCCATGACTCCAAATGTTTTAGTATTGATAGAAGTTATGTAACATAGTTAAGTAGCCAATAGTTACTATCGGCTTTAATATCAGCTACGATAATTATTCAGATATGCGTTATCATGATCTTTCGGAAATGAATTTCAATATTTCGAGTAGACAGAAAAAATTCTTATCAAAAGTCGATAACGCATCCAAATTGTTGCGGGGATATGAAGAAGAGTGTTACCTTAGTGAAAGAATCAATAACAGGATTGTACCAGTTTTCAAAAATATTGGAATGCTAGGCTGTCCAATTTCTACAAAATATGGGGGTCTGGGGTACGACTTTCTCACCTACTGTCTTGCACTAGAAAGGATTGGAGAAGAAGGAAGTTCTATTAGAACATTCTTATCAGCTCACACTTCAATTGGTCAGCTGGTCCTTCAAGGGTGGGCAAATGAGGAACAGAAAAGAGAATACCTTCCACATACCACAAGAGGGAAAAGCATAATGGCATTCGCCCTTACTGAACCTAACGCTGGTAGCGATCCGTCTTCTATAGAAATGGCATTTGAAGAGAAAAGCGACCACTATGTCCTCAATGGAAGAAAACATTGGGTTGGTAATGGAACGTTTGCCGACCTGTTGACTACATATGCTAAGGAACGGAACAGTAAATATGGATATGAAAACGGAAGAATTTCAGCATTTATAGTAGATAAGAATTGTCAGGGTATAAGGCGAAAAGAGATCAAGAACAAAATGGGTCTCCTCACAGTAAAGAATGCTGAACTTCTTTTTAGAAATTGCATTATTCCCAAAAAAAACCTCTTAGGGCTGAAAGGACAGGGTCTAAGCATAGCATACAGCGCACTCATAGATGGCCGTCTGAGCGTCGCAGCAGGAGCTATAGGTGTCATTAAAGATTGCTTGGCAGAGTCAATCCGTTATTCCAAACACAGAACTCAGCACGGAGACCTTCTAGGTAAAAAGCAGCTAATTCAAGACCACCTTGCAAAGATGGTAGTTAGTCTGGAGAGCTCCAGATGGCTAGTTTATCGTGCGGCTATCACTAGACAGCAGTTGCAAGATTATGTCGAGACGTTTAAGAAAGATAATACGGACTGGCAATTAAAATTAAATAAATCCAATGAGAAGTATATCCGATTAAGAAACGAGGCAGATAGAATTTCTGCTATATCAAAGTTCTATACTAGCAATTGTGCGTTCGATGCCGCTAATCGTTCAGTTCAAATATACGGTTCAGCTGGATACACCAAAAAATCTAGGGTTGCAAGACACTTTTTGGATTCCCGTGCAATTATGATTTACGAAGGCGCAAATGAGGTGCTGGCACTTAAAATTGGCTCACAAAGCTTGGGCAAGAATTTTAAAGCCTATTAGCAGTCGTCGATTTCCGCTGATATACGCTCGAGCTGCCTAGAGTCATTATAGTAAACAGTCAGTACGGAGGATCCAATTTAAATATTTTCTTTCAATGCTTATGACACAGTCTTCCTCATCATACCTGTCCACCTTCTAGCTATTGTTTGTAATATATCATAAATCGGTACAAACTTATTTATTTCAGTTCTCCAAATATCTATAAAAAAACCCCTGTTTTTAGGGAGATCTAGTCAATCTTTTTATTAGTCACTTGTGAATCAGGCTTTAAGAATGAAAATTGCTGTAGTTGGGATTGGTGTCGCTGGTGCATACATCATGAACAAACTCAGCCAAGATGGGGATATCACGGTAAAGGGCTTTGAAAGGATGCCAGAGGAGAAGCATGATGCGGTGTGCGCTTGGGCAACATGCGAGAACGTAATGGATGGTTTAGTAATGGAATGCGGTTTGGATTTCAGCACGTACGTTCTCCACAAAGGTAAAAATATGAAGGTCGAGTTGATAGATGATAGTATTGATATCAAGTTAAGAGGTATGGTCGCTTATGATAAATTGCAGCTCATTAAAGATATGATACGTGGTACCGACATAGAGTTTGGAAAGGTGCCAAGGAAGGAGAACTTGGAATCTGATTTTGATCTTATTGTAGATGCAACAGGATTTCACAGGAATTATTTGCCTAAAGTTAGCAACGAGACTTGGATTCCATGTGTACAATACAAAGTAAAATATGATCGGAATAGGAATCCATATGATGACTTTTATTTGAAGGCATTTTCTAGTATGTCAGGTTACTTTTGGTATTTTCCTCTCGATAATGGATATGCCCATATAGGAGCTGGTGATTTCGGACGAAAATATACGATTGGATTCCTAGATGATTTTTTAAACAGGCATAAATGCGAAATCATTCACAAGGTAGGCAGACCAGTTAGAATAAGCCCCCCTTCTCTATGTGAACCGTTTTCGGATGGGAGAAAAACGATTGGAGTAGGTGAATCGATTGGTACCGTCTATGCATTATTGGGTGAAGGTATCGTGCCGTCTACTTGGTGTGCACAGTTATTTGTAGAACATCTCCATAATTTGAAGCAATACAGAAGTGCAGTATTAAAGAAGTTTGACATCTACGCTTTAGTTCATAAATTCATCAAAATGAAAATCTCAGGCAGATTTAGCATGCTAAGGAATTCTCGCGACTTGTTGAGAATCTATACTCACATGAAGATGAATGAAAAGAGATACGGAATGAAGGTTGAAATGAAGAACATGCTAAAGATCTCAAAAATATGAGGGAACTTCTTGGCTGTTCATATTAATTCGGCCCTGCTGTATTTGCTAAAGTACCGGATCAAGTCATACTGACACATGAATTATTAGAATTGAACCCTGTCAAGGGCTTGATGGCTATATTCTGGAAAGGACCAACAGTCCGATAATTGGGGAGATAGATGACGAAATATTTTCTAGAACATGAGGTCGAGCGTATTTCATCTTGATTCCTTTTTTTCAATTAATTGCACTTTATGTAAAAACTTTCCTTTTTCCATTTTTTGTTTAGAAGACAAAATGTATTTTAGTATCTTTTTTTGTGTTAAACATTGCCTTGGGTAAATTCGTGCATTGATATTTGCCAAATTTAATACTTGTTGTTTCAGCTGTGAAGATACGACCACCGTGATGATTGCCGGAATTTACTTGACTTTTATGACAAAATCAGAACAGATAGAAACTCATCCTAGCAACATAATAATAGCAACGACCAAACGTCCGAAGAATCTGACATTTCGTCCTACTGAACACTGGGAGATATAATACACAAACTTCTAGTCACAAATATATGAAAGCCCGAGGATTAAAGGATGGATGAGCAGCGGAGTTAGCGGCGAACAAGCAGCCCTCGAACAAAAGGTTAATGAAATGATGCAGCAAGCAAGGGTGCTTGAAGCTCATTTGAATGAGATTATTGCTCGGGAGGCAGCTGTCAATAGACTGCTAGAAGAGGCCAAATTGGCATCTAGTGCGGTGCAAGAGGTTCAGTCTGAAACAGAAGTTGAATCATACGTTCCCGTCGGCGTTGGGGTTCATATGAAAGTATCAGTGCCCCCAGTAAAGAAATTGCTTATCAGTATAGGTGCAGGAGTAGCAGTGGAACGGAGTAGAGAGGATACAATCAACTACATAGAGTCTAGGTTGAAGGAGTTCGAAATTGCCTTGAAACAGCTAATGGGGCAAAAGCAACAGGTTTCCCTCCGGATGGAGCAAATCCAAGTTCAAGTCAACGAAATGGTGCAGAGAGCAACCTCTGGCAGGAGCAGCTTGGGTAATCCCAGTAGCAATAATAAGTAGTCGCGTTAAAGTTAAAAAGACGCAAATGTTTGAACAGCTCAAAAGAGCGTTTTCTGACGCAGCGAGAAACCTATCGTCTCATAAGGAAATTTCTGAAAGAGATTTAAATAATCAATTATCTGAACTTGAAATTTCTCTTCTTGAAAGTGATGTTGCCCCAGAGGTTGTGGATGATCTTGTTGTAAGCCTGAGGACCGAATTACTTGGTTTAGAACTTGAAAAAGGACAAAGTGCAGAAGATGTGATCAGGCTCAAGCTCAGAATGCGGATAGCTGACATGTTTAACAAATCTGGAACTATGAATATTATCCAACTAATCAGATCTAAGAAGGAAGCAGGAAAAGGACCATTTGTTATACTTCTACTTGGAATTAATGGCACTGGTAAAACAACTACTATTGCAAAAATTGCTCATCTGTTTAAGAAAAATGGAATTTCAACTGTACTTGCAGCTGCGGATACACATAGAGCGGGTGCAATTGAGCAGCTATCGCAACACGGAGAAAATTTGTCTATAAAAGTCATTTCGCAGCGATATGGAGCTGATCCATCAGCTGTTGGCCGTGACGCTGTGGATTATGCCACTAAACACCGCGTAGATACGGTACTAATTGATACTGCCGGCAGAATGCAGACAGCAAAGAATCTGATGGATGAAATTAACAAGATAGTTAGGGTTGTAAAGCCAGATATCAAATTATTTATTGGTGATTCATTGGCAGGAAATGATACCATTAACCAAGCACGCGAGTTTTATGAGTATACCAAATTTGACGGTGCGATACTAACCAAGACGGACGCAGATGCCAAAGGAGGTTCGGCCATATCAATTGTACATACCACATCAAAGCCAATTGTGCTCTTAGGAATGGGACAAAGTTACGACGACATTACACCATTTAGCTCTGAGAAATTTCTAGATTCGGTCTTTGGTAATTCCCCCATGGTTAGTGAAACGGAGCTTCCTTTTAACAATATCATTCAACAGGATGTGACCAAACAAGATATGAACAGGAGTGAAAAAGTAGAAACGGATATAGAATTACCGTATGAGGAGGTAACTTTGAGAACTGTAAGTAATGAAGATACTTCTGAGAGACTGAGTCAAAAAATAGAGGGAACTCCTCCTGAATTTCCTCCAGATTCAGATGATCCTAGTTCTAATAAATATGAATCACTAGACAAAGTCGCCTCTGAAAAGCTTACTATCCAGCAGCAACAACAAACAGATCAGCAAGAAGGACATTTTGAGCAAACACCACACAATTCAGAACAGCAGCAAGATCAAGTGCAACTGCAACAACAAGAACAAACACAGCAGCAAAGTTATCAAGAACAGCAACCCCAGGTTATTAGTGTCACAGCTAGTAAGAAACCTGAGTCAATATCGGAGAAAAAAGAATCTGGTGGCTTTTTTAAAGGTCTGTTCGGCAAGAAAAATAAAAACAAGACACAAGATCCAGAAAAGGATTCTGCAATTGATAATCATACTATCAACAGCTCTCATGAAAAAAATCTCGCCTCAGCCGTGGAATCTGAAGGGAAGTCCAATACTAAGGATTTAGTCGAAAACAACGAGAAAAAAACCAGTAGTCAGAAGAAAGACGAAGAAGAAGAAGAAATAGTATATCTAACGGATGAAGACATTGAAGACCTCCTTAAATAAGAAAAATTTTTTGAGTCTTAATGACCTAGGTAAAGAGGAAATCCTATCAATCTTAGAGTTATCAAAGGAACTCAAGAGGGACTTGAAAAATGGAAAATCGTCCCAATTATTGAAGGGAAGAACGCTTGCCATGATATTTCAGAAACCCTCTACTAGAACCAGATTAAGTTTTGAAACTGGAATCGTACAACTAGGTGGCACCGCTATCTATCTGAGTTCAAACGACCTTCAGCTAGCTAGAGGAGAATCAATCGAAGATACAGCTCGAACTCTTTCGCTCTACGTTGACTTGATTATGGCACGTGTATATGCGCATTCGGATATTGAGAAACTTGCTGCATACTCTTCTGTTCCCGTCATAAACGGGCTTTCAGATACTTTTCATCCTTGCCAAATTCTGGCCGATCTCCTCACGATTCAAGAGCAGAAAAATACATTCAATGGATTGAAAGTTGCATGGATAGGAGAGGGCAATAATGTTTGTAATGATCTAGTACTTGGTTGTTCGAAGATAGGCATGAATCTTTCGATTGCTTGTCCTCCTGGTTTTGAACCGAATGAATTTGTTCTAGATGTAGCAAGACAAGAGGCTTCCAAAAGTTCTACAGAAATATCGATCACAGATGATCCTTTAAAGGCCGTTCAAAACGCAGATGTATTGGCAACAGACACATTCATATCCATTGGAAAGGATGAGGAAAGACAGCGAAGAGAAGAGATATTCTTACCTAAGTACCAAGTAAATTCTAATCTGTTGAGATCTGCGAAGCAAGATTGCATTTTTATGCACTGTCTTCCAGCCTCCAGAGGTCGGGAAGTCACTTCCGAAGTAATTGACGGTAAGGCATCTGTAGTGTGGGACCAAGCCGAAAATAGGCTACACGTACAGAAGGCTTTAATGTGTATGCTACCTTTGAGGTAAACCCTTCTCGTTCATAATGATTTGACGTCGGTGAATGAACTTTCGATAGAGGAATTGATATTTTTGAACTTTGAAATCGCTATTCTAAATGATTATTGATTATCGCAAAGACAATTCCCAGTTTGTACTAAAGTCCGCATTTCCTACTCTAGGACTAGTACATTCATGGAGTTTGTATCGAAATTTACCTTTATATTATGGCTACTATTAGGTGGATAATCATGCCCTCTGACGAATTGCATGAAATAAGAAGGGTTTTCCAAGGCTTACAAACTCTGTATCAATTACATCTCCCAAAAATAAGTCCTGCGCTAATACACGATCTGCTCATCCGCGAAGAAGAGGAAGTACAAAAGTCCAATAAGACATCGACTTCATCTCCCCCGTTTTATATGGTCGAAATATCTACCACAAAGAGTACAGACCCTGAAAAAATGAAAAACTTGATATTTAAAAAGACAGGGCTTCTGCCGTCAGTTTATGAAAATGGTACCCACTATGTAGCAAACATGAGACTGACTCTGGAATTACTGAAGGTGATTAGTGAATCTGAGGAAGGTATTGTAAAAGTTTCAGGGGACTATACCGGAGGAATAAGCGGAAGATGAATTCAAGAAAATAGCTACTAGAATAGCCCTTGTTGCCTCAGTTTGAGCGAGAGAGTCAATATTGTATGCAAGTTCTTACGGTGATTGGGCTTTTGGCCCAAAATCGTCATTTAGCGGGTAGAATAAGTTGAATTGGGGGGTGGCTAATCTCATGTTTATTGGAATTTTATCCATAGTATTTCATTGTATCCGTACTAGAATCACTCTGGGAGATGGCTAATATGGAAGGTCACTTTGAGGAGTTATTATGCGCAGTACTAATGGTGAAATCAACCTATGATAATGGGTTCAGAGCAATTTTAAGATTTATTATCATTTACATTTACAGGCTACCAGTTTATCTGGATCCTCTATTGTGGAATAAATTAATCGACTTGTTCCAAATACAAGATTAAATAGTTATATAATATCTATAATGAAAAAATATATTGTTGAAGCTCTGAGTTGTTAGTAGTAATGTCTTAGGTAGCTGCATCCGCTTCTGCGATTACCACATGTTTGTCAACTTGATCAATACCAAGTGTCTCCAAAATAGTAAACGGCACTGACTCACCTGGTTGGAGTGTCTGAGATGGTTGAGTAATGAATCTACTGGTCTCAAGTAAAAGTTGTCCATTTGAATCGTAGAACTGCACGTTTACCCTTATATCATCTACACCCGCAGTCGAATTGTTTACAACTTGTCCTTCCAGTTCTACATTATTGGTAGGACCTGCTATTAATTCGACTTGTGAGGTTTCTAGGTTAACAGTGTTCGGTTGTTTTTGTGCCAATACCTCAGCAGTTGTAAAGACAGTCATTGCAGTCAATATAGGAATTAACACCTTGATGATTGAGTTTGTCATCAACTGAAATATCTTTTTACATCCTTAAAAACTGTTCACTTGCACATATGAATTTGTACAAAGCAACATGTTGTCTAAAAAATTTAATCACTTGCGACTTCCGCTAACATGTCAGGTGATTTAACCAATAATAACCACATATCTGAAAAAAGTGAGATTAAATGATCCGTCGCAACGCATTTAGGTGTTTACTTTCTATGTTCGTGCTTTTGGTTTTGTTGTTGCTGCTGTAGCCGATGCTGATGCAATATATCAGGTACCGAAATCCATCTCCTGAATGAAGTAGATTGTGTCGTCATTGGCTTAGCGATCGATGAATGTGGAATTATTGAAATTCTTTCCAGATCTGGAAACTTGGAACGGATCTCCATTTCAACCTGAAGACATATCATCTCAACATCCTTGAGCGGCTTATCGCCATCTACTTCAATATGCACTTCTGCTTGGGAGACCATTCCTGCTGGTCTAAGCAACACTGAGCGAACCTTGACACTAGTTTGCAATTGCTCCGGTCCTTGGCCAAATCTAAACTGCTTTTGTTCGATGTATTGCTTAATAAGTTCAGTAAGTTTTGGGTTCTGCCACGAATCTACGAGTATCAAGGATGATTTCTTCAAGGAGATATAAGATACTGAGAAAATGTAGCCTGCAATTATCATCCCGCCTATTGCATCCATTTGCAAAAATCCAAATTGTGAAGCTATTAAGACACTTAAAAATCCAATTACTGATGCTGAACCATCTTTTATCGAATTCCTAGCATCGGTTCTTAATGATAACAAATTGTACTTGTTTGCAATATTCCTCATCTGGAAAGCCCTATGTAATGAGATTGCACCAGCTGCAGCCAAAACAACCATCGTGAGAACTGGTTGTCTTATTTCATGGGGATGCAACAGTGCCTCGTATGAATTGTAGAATATTACAATCCCTATTGCTACCATTCCAATAGCAGCCATCAACGCAGCAAAGCTTTCTACCTTATGATATCCAAAATGAAATTTCTTGTCAGCTGGTCTGTGTGCAATACGAAGACCCAACAGAACGATAAATGATATAACTGCATCAGAAACAGAATCTAGCCCATCTGCTGTTGCTACGACACTACCGCTAAAGTAACCCGTAAGAATTTCTACAATTCCAATGCTGACGAGAGTAACAACGGATATTTTTGCGATTCTCTGCCCTGCTAGGATTCCTTCGCTTACAAGGCTGCTATGTTCGGAAGACTTTCGATTTCTATTTAATTCGCCAAGGTGGTCTGGTTTCTCACCTTCTAGGTTCAACCCTTTATCCCGACCTCGAGATGAACCCTTCATTGTACTATCGCTTAGATCGTCATCAGAAGCCCCGGTATTACTGTCGTCCAATTTCTAAAATATGCAATCATTAGTACCCATTGGCATGATATAAACATCGCGTATTAGAGGATTTCATGTTTATTTCCGTATATTTCATCATTTTTGCTGGTAAGGAAGTATATCATAGAGATATTAATAATAGAAATATAAGAATTAAAATGTAAAGGCTATCCTTGATTTGCCGGTTTAAAATCCCTTGATTCTTGGGAAAGACACTAGTTCCGGGATTTATCAAATATGGATTAGTTTTGAGGAAAGGAATGGACTCGGTAAGTGCTCACTCACCTGTGGCAAAATGGCTGATACATTCCTGCCTAAATAAGATTTGCATATCAGAAGGGAGATGTATCCGAACTAATACCTAATCCAATAAATTTATACAAATACGACGTCACATTCCTAAGCAACTCAGAGCAAAACTGTAGGAAAATTTAGTTCAAAAAATTCCATATAAGGAGATGGAAGCGTTGAAGGATTCGAACGACAAAGGGAATATTGTCAGAGGCCAGACCGATAAAAATAAAACAATTACATATTGACTAAATGTACGTTGGTATTTATCTGGTGATATTAGGTATGGTACCATCTCTGTACCTAAAATTACGATGTACTATTTCTAACGCTACAATAGTATTCTAACGATATTCCTAGAATATTCTTTGAGTTGTTCTGATACTCAATGTCTACACCCATGATTGGTGGCACTATCCGTTACCTCGCGGATCGACTAGAGAAACCGACGGGATTTCTCGATGCAATGTATATTAGGTATCCACAGTAGCTTGTAATTATCCATCTGTAATGTATCTATTGGGCTGCAGTTTTCTAAGGACTAGTAACTAAAGGTTTTAATGCAAGAATGCTTAAAATAGAATGGGACTGATAGCCATATTTACATATAGGTTCCTAGAGGGACCCTAATTAGTTAGTGTTTGTATCGAAATCTGGGAAGTGAACTATCAGAGTTTATCTAAATTAGGAGATAAATAACTTTATGATTGCAATAGTCCATCATGTAGTATCAACCGTATGTCGTATTAGGATGGAGTATAGGGTTTTATCTTAACGGATCACCAAATTTTGACATATAGATGTCACTATCTGAAGAAAATAACTTTCAATCTATTTATATCAATGTATTTAATAAGAGTGAAATATGGCGCCGTCATCTAATTCAGGTGATACTTATTCTCTGATATTTCAATTAGGAACAAGAATAGATTCCCTACAAAAAATACCTCTAAGTGCTGGCATTTTATTGGCGGTAAGTCTGGCTAGCTTTTTTACCTATTATGATTTTTCAAATTATGCATACATATCACCAATGTTGAAGGAGAGCTGGAATGTTCAAGATTCAGAGATCGCCTTAGGCGCTTCTTTAACAGTTTTGGGATATGTAATAGGTGCAGTCCTCATTACGATCCATGCTGATCTCTATGGAAGAAAACCTGCTCTTATAATTTCAGTTCTAATCCTGGCAGCAGGCTCCATCCTGTCGGCGTCAGCACAAGATATGACTCAGATGGTCATATTTAGATTGATCACTGGTATTGGAATTGGCTCAGAAATTGCAATTGTAACGACATATATCGGAGAAATGTCACCAAAGTCAAAGAGAGGGAGATACACTTCACTAGTAGTTTTTTTCGGGTGGATAGGTATTGCTTTATCGGGGCCCATCTCTTTTGCACTGTTCGAAAGCGAAATCAATAAGGTGGTCCAGATAGAGAGTTGGCGAATAATTCTAGCGATAGCAGTAGTACCAGCCCTGATCGCACTAATTCTAAGAATGGGTATGCCAGAGTCCCTTCGATGGCTGATATCCAAGGGTAAAACTAAAGAAGCGAATCGACTACTCATCAAGCTTGGGTTAGATCCGGTTACACGTCATCGAGTTGAAAATCACTCTGAAATGGAAAATGCATCAAAAAAGGTCCCAGATGTCACAGAGGAAGGAGGACTTGATGACAAAAAAGGGCCAATCAGCTCGAGCCGTGCGGTCAATAAGAATCTAAGTCTTCTATTCAAGAAGATCGTTACTAATAGGAGACTCGTTTTTGGTAGGATTTCCATACTTTCAGCTATTTGGTCTCTTGCCCTTATACCAATTTACGCTTCGCTTCTATTGGTAGTTGAATATACTAACCAAGGATATGAAATTTTAGAATCTATATCTGTGAATATGATCGCAAGTTCGGGGTTTGTGGCGGGAGGAATATGTTCTCTTATTGTTGCAGACAGGATTGAAAGAAAGTATCAAATCGCATTTTCATGCGCGATTATTGGGTTGGCATTTATCCTCCGTGGTATATTCATACATGACTACGTTGGATTAGTTATCTCCAGTTTTATAGCATTTGGGGCTAATGCATGGATGATCTCGAATCTCTTAACCTACACAGCGGAAAATTTTCCTACCGAGATTCGTTCCACATGCTCTGGGATTGTTGAAGGTGCAGGCAGGTTAATTGCCACAATTGGGCCTTTTGTCTTTATTATGTTTGTAACTTTCGGATTTCTCAATCTGATGATTGGGCTCTCATCATTTAGTTTTGTTGCGGCCATAGTAGTCTTATTGCTGGGAAGAAATACGTTGAATCTATCCTTGGAAAAGTTGAATGCATAAGCCAGTCATAATGACAAGTTGGATTACGAGCTAGTTGCTGTTTGAAATGTGCTCATAGACTTGTTCGAGAATTAGAGATATAATCATAAAAACTAATCAGTAATATCTGGGTCAGCGACAGTAAAAGTCAAGAATTACGGATGCAGATTTGAGATAATTATTGCGTAAGGTAGACTTAAAATGAAGGCATGGTCGCTTGAAATATGTTACCTTATAGATTTGCTCTGGACTTCATTGATTACTTGATTAGTAATGCTGAGAATCTAGAATCATCCTAGCAGTTTGAAAGATTACTATCCACATTTTCCACGTTAATCTTCCTGTGTTAGTATTCTGCCTACTTGGATGATATGACGATAAAAGAACCTTATTACCTTTGATATTGAACTTACCGCCGTGTTGAAACTCTATTGCAGTGATGCCGACAAGCTTGCAATATGTTTGAAATGCAATATGTCCAAGAGTGACGATAACCTTGACTGTTTTATCAAGCAAATCTAATTCAGACCTTAGATATTGGGAACAGTTCGCTATTTCAAACGAAGTGGGCCGATTGTGAGGGGGTGCACAGCGTACGACTGCTGTAATATATGCATCTTTTAATGCAAATCCGTCATTCATGCACCGACTAACAAAAGAGCTAGCAAACCCCGTTTGGAATAATGCTTTGGCAACCCAGTCTCCTGAGCTATCACCTGTAAACATACGTCCTGTTCTATTTCCACCATGAGCAGCCGGTGCTAGTCCGATAATTAGTAACCTTGCATTGGCATCTCCAAAGCTGGGAACTGGTCTTGCCCAGTAAAGTTCATTTCCGTACCGCTTTGGTCTGTTTGATGAAATTAATCTTATATGTTCCGATAACCTTGGACATATCTGACACACAGTTACTCTTCTATTAATTTCAAAAAGCTTCTCCTTTGAATCACAGTTTCCGACATTGGAGTTCATCAATGTAGATACATACTCTTTTGGCCTTCAAGATAACTTCCTCGGAGGTAAACCCTGTATATTAATATTTTATGCCTAGTTTCAAATTAACGTAATCGCTCGATGCATATTTACATTAAGAAGCCGGTATCAATTTACTGAATAGGGATCACAACTTGCGTGAGTGCATAGCTTTCTCACTATGATTCTGTTGATAGGTAGGAATTCTTACTAATTTTTGTTGATATACAATCATGAAAATCAAAGGATTTGTTTTACTAAATAGTGTTTTTTAAATATCTGGTGATATATGTACGCATTTGTTAGAGATGCAGGAGGATGTCTGTGGTTGACTGAAGAATTTTGGAGACGGATAGAAGAATATCGACAATTGGGGTTCGACCCTTTGAGGTGGATTGCTACTGGTTCTAATGAAGTTGATTATTGGAAAATTGAACAAATGGTAAATGAAATGAAACGTAGCTCTATAAAGTTGGATACAAATTGGTTCGATGCATTCCATTATGCCGACGGAAAAACGCCTGACCTTACAAGAAGGGTCTTTTCCCTACGTGATCCTGCAGTTGAAAACGAGGTTGACCTTAAACACGCCATTGCGATGTTCCGGGTACATAAGGAGATAGAGAATGATTCTCCGTTATTTACTGATATTCTAAATAATTTCTTCAGAAATTTCAGATGTAAAGTTTCCGTCAATAAGAGCACATTTGCAGTTACAGAACATAGAGATGCACAATTTGCATTACTTGATTACATTGGTTTGCACAGAGGAGATAAGGTAGGTTTTACCGCCGCTGATAATGCCACTGCGCATGTGATTGATCCTACACTAGAACCCGATTCCGAGCTCCATACAGACATTCCCATGACACGATGCATCGACCATTTGAATCTGCTTGGATGCACATCAGGATTTGACCTCTATCCCATATATGATTCTCCTCAAGAATCTTCACTAGATATCATCGGAAAAAATCTTGACGCATTCACCTCCAGATATAATCTCAAGATGGATGATTACAGCTCACTTAAAATAGGAAGGCTCTTCTTTGGAGCAACTGGGATTGCTAACACCTACAAAGAACTACCTACAAATTATGACCAGATCGAAGAGACCATGCAGATTATTATCACTAATCCGCTCGGTTCATTGATGGCATTAAGTCTTTACACGCTAGCACAAATTGATGAGAAGATTATGTTTACTTTAGAAAACAAGGGCATCAACAATCAAGATCTTGTATCTGCAAAAGATGAATGCATGAAGAATCTCTGCGAACCACATTTTTCACTTGGAAAAATAGTCTCAAAGTATTGTCCCGGGTTTGGGACTCCGCTTCAGAAGAACGAGAATTTGATAGCCGTTCATCCTTTAGCTAGTGACGGTATACTTGGCTTATGGAAGCTTGCCCGAATTAGTAATTGTCATCTTGTAGTCAATGACCTTCCAATGATGTTTGAGGAAATTGCAAGACTAGCTTCAAGTGAGGCCCTTGTAATGAACCCAACTGCTGCACTAAATGGATGTCACACCATAGTCGCAACCAATGATATTTCAAGTTTAATGCTAGATGAATTGCGAAAACATAACTTTAGAGCAACGGTGATAGGTTTTATTGCCAAAAAGGGAGAGAAGAATGTTACCTTTGGAGATAACATTAAGGATCACTTTGCTGCGAAAATTGGATTATCAATACTCAATAAAATAGCAGGTAAGTGAACGATGATGGTGAATATATGACAGAGATTATTAATTACTCGAAGACTTGAAGTCTTATTCGAGTACTGATCGCCGTGTGACTAATCTGAGAACTTGTTTGTCTGATTCTCATCATTATCGTTCTTGTCGATTGAAACTTCTCCATCTGGCCTGCTTCTTCCTTCTTTTACCAGAATATATTTGATTCTAACAAATGAAAATAGTATTGCTAATCCGAGGATTCCAAAGATAACAGCTATGGAAGTAGGGATAGGTATTTCGTATAACTCGGATATTAACATCTTGATGCCTATGAAAAGCAGTATTGCAGCCAGTCCTGGTTTCAGATAGTAAAATTTGTCTATCATACCCGCGAGAAGAAAGTACAGGCTCCTCAAGCCCAGTATGGCAAATATATTAGAGGTTATCACTAGAAATGAGTCAGTTGTAATTGCAAGAATTGCAGGAATAGAATCAAGTGCAAACACCAAATCTGTCATCTCTATGATTACTAGTGCAATTAGCATTGGGGTTGCATACATTATACCATCTGAGGCCCGGTGTAGAAACTTGTCTGAGGTATTACCTTTTAATTCGATAGGAATGAACTTTTTCAAAATTCTTACTGCTATGTTCTTTTCGATTTCTATGTTCTTTTCCTTCTTTGCTACTAGCATTCGTATCGCGGTGAATACCAATAGACCACCAAAGAGGTATATCGTCCAATGAAATGACTCAAGCAGAGAAATCCCTGCGAGAATGAGGGCTATCCTCAGCCCAATTGCACTTAGTATTCCAAGCATCAATACCTTGTGCTGATAGATGTATGGGATACCAAGTGATGAAAATATTAGCACAAATACAAACATGTTATCTACGCTTAGTGATTTTTCAATAGCATATCCTGTCAGGAACAAAAGTGATTTGTCATACCCCATACTTACAAAAATTAGGCCTGCAAATACGCCCGCAAGCGAAATCCAGATTATAGTCCAACGCAATGCATGTTCGAATGTTTTCTTGCTTCTTTCCTGGTTGCTTAGAACCTCTGCAGTATTGTTGTCTGAAGAGTCCTTATTCTTAGATATCCTCCTCCTTATACTCTCAATCATCCCTAAGTCTATCGCTAAAGCTATCCCTACGAATAACCCAAAAGCAATCCACATCAAAGATTGATAGCTACTATCAGCGAATACAAGAGGTTCCATCGTTTAGACGATAAGAAATTTTTAGTCTAAGATATATTTGACTTGCAGGTATTCATTGTGTTACTTTGTATTGCCACATGTTCCTGACCTTCGATAATAATAGGATCAAGAAAGCATGACAGTTAAATTAGGTAAATGGTTATTCGTAGGTAGCCTAAACTATTTCTATTCTTTTATCTTCTACAGGACGTTAGCTGTATAAGATAGACAAGTCTTGGTAAGTCTGCAGAGAAATTTCTAATCTCATTAAGAATTGGTTTTTCAACCGGTATTTCATGACATGTTGAGCTGTGTTTACAATTTGTTCAAGTCATCATGTAGTTGCTAATCTTCATAGGTTCATTGAATTTTATTCGCTGTTTTGGAAAATCGTCAACAATTACATCAAAGCTCATTTCTCTCAAAGTTTCTGGTACGCCGATCATCACTTGGTCGCTTGTAAGAATACCTTGAGCAGCATTTTCGATTTGGTCTTGAGATTTGTACTCCCTCATCTGTTCAATCACATATGCACAAAAAATGGCAAGCGATTCATTGGCATTGATCCTTAAGTCCATTTCAATTTTCTTTTTGATCGATACTATGACATTGAAAAATATCGATTCCTCTTCCTTGTCAGGAAATTGAAATACCCTTATGAATGGAGGAGTATCGATTTCCCCTCGAACCATGACTTTAATATCTATCATCGATTGTTTCTTTTTGGGGGCGCTGCTTTAGGACCGTTCCCAAAATCATATGTATGTCCCTTCCCACGATAGAATTTTGGCCTTACAGGATTTCCTTCCATTTCCCCTTTCTTTGTGAGTGAAAGCCCTGCCAAAAGTTCGACAATTAGTCGATTTGCCAAGCCTGAAGTGATTCCTCCGTTGTAAGAGTTGACGTCGCTTACATCATAATTGGGTGCTACTTCGACCAAATCGAATGCAAACTTGTCCGGATCAAAAGAGGTGGACAATAATCGCATCAATCTCATACCCTCTCTTGAAGTCAGCCCATTGGGCTCAGGCTCGCCAGTACCTGGCGCGTAGGCGGGGTCAAACGTATCGATATCCCAACTTATGTAGACCGCATCAACATTATCATTTGCCCTATCAGCCGCTTCCTTAGCGATCGGGTCAATTCCCATTTCTTCTACGTCCAGCATTGTAAACCACTGGAAATCCTGATCAGCCATCCATTTATAGAGATCAGGTCCAGGCCAATATCCTCTTGGGCCAATTAGGGTATAATTTTTGCCCTTTAGACAACCTAGCTCCATAATCCTTCTTATATGCGCCCCATGATCATATTTGAATCCGCAAAGTCCTTGAGGAGCGCAATCCGCGTGGGTGTCGATATGGATCATGCCAATGTTTTTGTACTTCTTGGCAAACGCTCTCACGTTAGCGAATGTAATTGAGTGATCTCCACCTAACATTACAGGGATCCCATCGATATCGAGAACCTCCTTGACCTTATCTGTCATTCTTCTGTGTGATTCAATGACGTCGCCAGGAGACACTACAACGTCACCATAGTCTACAGTTTTAAATATACCAAAAGGGTCCACTCCTGTTTCAATGTTGAAATGTTCATAAGGGGGAGATGGCACAGTTGAAGCTGCTCGGATTGCGCGTGGCCCATATCTCGCACCAGGACGTATGGTTGTTCCAAAATCAAATGGTTCTCCTATTATAGCTACATCTGGTTTTATCTTTTCTAATTCCTGACGGGACCTGAGCCAAGGCAACTTCAGAAAAGTTGGTATACCAACAAAAATCGGCTCATCATTACCTTTGTACGAATCCCCATAGAATTCCATTCCCATCTTCTAATCGCTAAATATTAGGACACGTACAATGTTTTTAAGCATTTCTAAGTAGTTTACGAATCTCTTTAACTCGCTAATCCGACTACATAAAGTCATATGTTACTGGCTTTGGGATCAGATACTTACTGATAATGAGAATTAATGGTATGGTTAGGGTATGGTTAGGGTATGGTTAGGGTATGGTCAGTGTCAGTGTATACTAATGGTCTCGTTAAGTGATCTACATTTTATACATTGAATTCTTGATATTAAGCTAAACCAACCATGTAGAATGTGATACAAAGACCACAATCCTCTAGTAGTTAGCTATCCATAAAATGAAGATATGAAGAGATTTGTCGAATGATATACTAACGTAATCTACGCATTGTATAATACTATACTGATGACAATGCATTTTAAAATGAATGATAGATCAATACTTTTTTATAGTTACTCCCCTTATAGGAAAATGCGATGAATGCGGTTAGAAATGAAAGTGATGTTCAAGCTCGAGCAGTAGGAGCGATTGAGACACTGTATGGAAAAGGCATTTCGGATTTAAAGCTAAGATCACTATTCTCTCTTCCTAATGAGCAAAAAAGAGAGGAATGGGATGCACAGACAACTTTTATGTTAAATAACCTTCAATATGTGGTCGATCTTACGATTAGGGAACAAGATGGTATCATAACTAATGCTAGGCTGATAGACGTAATGAAACCTCTTTAACCTACTGGCATTTCGTTCTCAAGGATTCATTTTCGTAGGCTCCTAGCCAAGAAAGTCATCGCTGATGACTGATACGAATCCCATTTTAATGGCCAAAAGTTTTTTTGGGTCGCCACAAGTCTAGAAATGTTTGTTTTAAGAATGCATAAATTCGTAATATACATTATTCAATCGTACTTTATTATACCCTAATATTGGTAGTATACATATACTGAGGAAGTATTTTTATATATAATGTCTATAACCATAACACTATGAAAGAATTGGATGTCTTTATCCGTTCAAAGCATCGTTCGAAAGTGACAGATATACTCCAAAAGAATAGAGCAGGCATCAGTTTTTTCGAGGTCCTTGGTACAGGGAGTACACCAAGTGTAGCTCCGGAAGTAGTACATTCATACAGAACTGGTAGAACTACTGTCCCTGAATTCGTAACAAGGCTTTTGGTTATGACAGTCGTACCTGATTCTTCTGCAAAAAAAAATAGTCGACGAGCTCGTAAATAGTTTCGGTAAAACATCAGAGCCTTATAGAGTGCTCTTTGTGAAGGATGTCACTGAAGCTTATCAATTTGGTACGAAGGTAGTCGGGGAGGAAATCCTGACACCTAAATGACCCGAACCGTTGCAAAATCTAACCTCCTGTATAGGCGTTACTTTGTCGCTTCCACAACCTATGAACTATGAGCAGTTGTGTGGCTAATGGTTTAATGGGAATTCACTGATTCCACTACTCTAGACACTCAGAATTCACTGGTTCCACTATTTGACAGGATTAATTGAAAAACCGGTCCGGTTCGCATAAATGTACGAGATTAGAATGATGCAAACCGCCGAATCTCAAATCAATAATAGTGATGCATAGGCCTTTGTTGTTTTCCTAGTCGATCGAAATAGTGATCATGCTTCTTGTCTCCTCCTGGATGTGAATGTTCTACACCATCAGCGTGAGTATGAGTCTGCATTTTTGGTTTAGCCATTAAAACATCATCTACGCGCAATAACATGCACGTTACCTCCACAGCTGTTTTAAGGACTTGTTCTTTTACTATCGATGGTTCTATTACTGACGAAATGATATTCTCCACCTTTCTGCTTTTTGAATCAATTCCATACCACCTAATCTTGCTGTTAGCAGGCAAGTGTTTAGATCTCAATTGTACTATCGTGTTGACGGTATCCATTCCGGCATTTCTAGCAAGCGTGGTTGGTATTTCCTCTAATGCTTCAGCAAATTTCTGAAGTACGAGCTGAACACGGCCTTTAATTAGTCTAGATCTATCTCTAATGATGGCTGCGACCTTCATTTCAGTAGCACCAGCTCCTCCAACAATTCGAGGTGATAGAATATAGTCTCTTAGAACAGCAAATCCGTCCAATGCTGAACGGTGGTACTCATCAAGTACTCTTTTTGAATTTGCCCTCAACAAGAGAGTCACTGATTTAGGATTTTTACATTCATCGATAAAGACCATCTTGTCATCACCAACCAATTTTTCATACACTTTCCCTGCATACCCCAAGTTATTAGATGGTATTGGGCCATTCAAATCTTTAACAACCTTTGCACCTGTTGATCTCTCCAACCACAACATATCATTTTCTTTAACTCTATGAAGGGTAAGAATATCTGCTCTTGATAATCGCTGTTGAACTATTTTGTTTATTCCCTTCTGAGAAATTACGATATTCGCACCAGACTCTATAATATTCTGTACCTTTATTTCGAGTAGTTCGTATTCAGATTTGTAGTATCTCTCTAGCTGACCACATGATGATATATTCAATTCAGAATTAGTCCGAGTCCTGCTCCTATCGAGTTCTTCGTTAGTTAAAAGTATCTTGGCGTTTTCAATCTGTTTGACCATGGTTGAAGCTGCAAAGGTCTTGTCAATCACCGTGCCTCTTATTAGAGTAGTATCAGAAGGGTTACCCAGTTTTTCTTCAATTTTGATATCGTCTATATCAATAGTCTTGTTTCTCAAATCTGAGATGCTCCAAACGGCCTCAACTACTAGATCAGCAGCACTATTATTTTCTCTAGCAACTACGCCTGAGATAGACCTAGTTTGAAGACAAGTCTCTGCCAACTTACTCATTACTTCTCTGTGTAAACTGGCTGAGGATACTGAAATTTGACCGAGAGTTTGAAGTGAGATTTCTAAGCCTTTGAGATACCCATCAATTATAACTGATGGAGCGATTCCATAGAACAACAGTTCTTGTGCCTTCGACAATAATTCTCCCGACAAGATGACAACAGAAGTAGTACCGTCTCCTACCTCATTGTCTACTGCATTGGCCGCCTCTATCAGAATTTTTGCTGCAGGATGTTCAACATCAAGTTTTCGCAATATCGCTGAACCATCCTTTGTCACCGTGATCTCTCCCATAATATCAATATACACTTTTTCCAATCCACAAGGACCAAATGAATTTTTAATCAGGTTTGAGATCAATGTAGCTGCCAAGAGATTATACTGACGACTCTTGCCCTCTTGACTTCTGCCAAAACCATCACCGAATAGCTGCTCCTTGCGTGGATCCATGTATCCTCCACGTGTCTGATTTGAACTATATAAGGCTTGTCTGATGAACGAATGAGAACGCCATCACAGATAAATTGATTGGGATGCTCACTCAATAGATAATCGAAAATTTTGAATTTCAGTCACTTACTATTCAGATTATGATAAAATAAAACATAGAAATCCAATAATTGTTTTTTATTGACTGATTACATGTAGTATACGAATGTTCGTTCACTCTCATATCCGTAATTTACATTATTTGGCCTAAAATTTATATAATTTCACGTTTAGAATTCAATGTGCAAATCGGTAGCATTGTTTCTACTAGTCTGACTAGTAGTAACGTACCTTTTGTAAAAATAGCTCTGGAGGTATCCCTTTGATAGACGGATATGCGATTGGGGTCATCGCATTTTTAGCGCTTTCTGTTATTGTTGGGACTCTAACCTCGAAGCTTGTAAAGAAAAGCAGCAAAAGGTTTATGATCGCTGGCAAAAGTCTGCCGCTCTTCTTCGTGGGGACCATGCTCGCTGCTCAATCTATCGATGGTAATTCTTCACTTGGAAACGTATCCCTTGTTTATCAATTTGGATTCTGGTCAGGAGCCGCAATTCCAATTGGACTTGCTGCGTGCCTCATCTTAACGGCAATATTCTATGCAAAAAAACTTAATAAAATGTCAATGCTTACTTTGCCCGATTTTTACTTTAGGAGGTTTGGAAATGCAAGTGAAGGTATTTCCGGAATCCTTATGATGATAAGCTTCGTAGTATTAGTAGCAGGCAATTTTGCGGCAACTGGATACATCTTGTCTGTCGTTTTACATATTGACTTCATATGGGCAATGCTGATTGGAGCGATAATCGTGTTGATTTATACCTACGCAGGGGGTCTATTCTCCTCAGCTTATACAGACATTTTTCAAATATATTTAGCAATAGCTGCATTTTGGGCTGCATTTCTATTCTTCGCAGGAGGCTTTGCGGGCGTCAGCTTTGATACTATTCTTGGCAGCGCTCCACCTGGGTACTTGGATTTATCTGGACTAACAGATATGGGCAATGGTGCCCTTGTTAATTGGGCTGGAATCATGGCTTTGGCATTAGGAGACATTGTAGCATTGGATTTCATGGAAAGGGTGTTCGCAGCTAGAGACGGTAAAACCGCAAGAAGAGGAGCCTTCATGGGAGCAGGACTAACAATATTAACTATCGTTCCCACAAGCATGATGGGAATTGTTGCATTATACTTTTTGCCAGATTTGACTGATCCCTATACTGCTTATCCTGATCTAGCGATTAACCATGTTCCATTCGTTATTGGAGTAGCCCTACTCATGGGAGTCCTTGGTGCCTCGATGTCAACTGCAAATGGCGGTTTGCTCGCCATTTCCAGTGTCATGTCAAGAAACATTGTTCAAAGAACTATCTTGAAAAGGATACTGAAACGCCCAGGATTGAGAGATAAGAAACTACTGATGGTAACACGTATTTTCACTATCCCAATGATGATAGCTGCGTTTGTACTTGCATACCTGATCCCGCAGCCCGGTGTTTATCTTATCCTAGCATTTGATATCGTATTTGCAGGTGCTTGGGCTCCACTAACATTTGGTCTATTCTGGAAGAAGGCCAATACTCCTGCAACATTGGCTTCACTCATTATTGGATCATCCTTGAGGCTATTGCTCTTCTTCGTCATTCCTGTCGAATTGGCTGGTCTTGATACATTAATACCTCCAGTAATATCTGTTATTATCTTTGTTGTAGTAGCTTTAGCGACCCAAAAGAAATATCCTGGCAGGTATGGAGTCGTTGACTATGTTCCACCAGAAGAAGATGTATTAAATGGAGAAGACTTGAAGGGATTCGTCGCACCAAATGCAGGGAAATGACTTTGTGAAGAAATGCCCTAATACAAAGGGAATGGTACCAGACACGATCATAATAGTGGATCTAAAATATGGGTTTATCTCGATAATCCAAACGAGATTCCTGTTCTATGTTGCCGGATTTAGCCTGAAGAATTGGTGAAGATATAAGACGTGCGATGACCCGGAAGAATGAACCCTATATACCATTTTCCTGTCAATGTGCATAGCGATCTAGATCTTCGTTCGCACTCCTTGGGTATTCAAATGTACCGTCTGGCAATATATCAAAATGCAATTCAATATGTTCATAACAATAATTATTTTTACATTTTGAACACAGAGTAGTTGGTTTTTTAAAACAATTAACAATACCACATATCCCCTCCTTTTGAGACCTATGAGTCCATTCATTTATCTCTGTTTGAGTTGGGTCGTCATTAAGGCGAATGAACAAATCTACCTCAGCTTTAGGTGGTTCAGACATACCTCATCTGAATTCGACTTGTCTGCGGTAGCAGTATTTTAATTTTGCATGCAAACAAATGCAGACGACCAATAAGCAATGTGTCAGGCGTATTGGTCGCCTACCCCCGTAACCCTTGATTGACAGTGGGTCTTTATGAGTGATTTAAACGTCCAAACTGCCAGTAGCGTATTGTACTACACATTATAAAACAATATTAGAAATAGGTAGGTGACAATTAATAGGAGCATGGTTTGAGGGTATCAACTACCAACTCTAGTAAAACCATTCAGTTTTTCGAAAAGCTGCATTATTGAGTCACGCGCTACACTCATTATTGATGTGTGTATGCTTGAGAAATCTGCTTTGAGTTGTCGGGGGTCCAAATTACAAAGAACATGTAAAGGACTTTGTTAAGAATTATCCTACAGCCAAGGGAAACGTACCAGACACAATCGTAATAGTAGACACCAAATATTGGTATATTTTAGATATTCCGAAAGATACCACTATTCCATGTTTCCAGATCTGTAGTACCACGGAAGACATAAACAGCAAATATCCACAAATATGAATCCCACAAACCATGCCCATGTCAACGCGACAAATACCAGGGTGTAAGATTATGATATGAAATGCAGACAACTATAACATTTATGAAGCCAGTTTGATCGCCTGCACTGCCTTTTTGATATCAATTGGTAGAGTATACTCCAAACACAGTCGGATCTTAGATATCGGATAAGGGTTACTTCCACCGTTATTACTACCACCTTGTATTAACACAAATAGTTTCAAAGTCTCCAATTCTGATATTATCATAGTATTATCTCCAAACTATTGATAAGCGATAGCATCATTATAGTGTGTCAGAAAAAAATATGGGTAAATGGAAATGCCTGTGGTGTTCTAAAGTGTTGGAAGGAGAATCCCTTATGGATCTAATTGAGGTTTCTCGAAAGGAGGAAGGCGAACAGCATGTCCATGGCTGGGAAAATATTACTTTGGAAGGAGAAGTAATGGCAACTGCCATACTAAAGACTAAACTATCTGCGGTTTAGTTTTACTTTATTTTAGTATCCTGTTTACTAGTAAGTTCTCATAGAGTTTATTTCTTATTCGTATCTATTGGCAAACTAAATGTGAATGTTGCTCCTACATCTCCGTCATAATTGTTATTCTCAGCCCATATACTGCCACCATGTTTTTCGATTATGCTCTTGGAAATAAATAGGCCCAATCCAGTACCTCCTCCATCAGATTTTGTACCGAATTTTGTGAAAAGTTTTGGCAAAATGTCTGGATGTATGCCAGTCCCTGTATCTTTTATTTTGACAATAATCTTGTTGCTGCTCTCTTTTTGTTCAACAGTAACTTTGATGCGACCATCATTTGTGAACTTGAAAGCATTGCTTATCAAGTTATTAACAACTTGACAGAGCCTGCTTCTGTCTGCTACTATAATCGTAGCACCATCTCCTTGACATTCATAATGTATAGCTAGGTTGCTTCTATTGCCGTTCTTGATGCTTTGACGATACTCATTCAATATTTCTATGATCATCTTATCAAGGTCAAATTTTTCTTTCTTTAAAATAAGAGATCCGCTTTCAATTTTTGTAGCATCTAATATATCTTCTGTTAGTTGCATTAATCTTTTTGAGTTTCTAAGTATAATATCTAGCAACAAGTCCTCTTGCTGCACGGTTATTGGGATGCTTCTACTCTTTCCTTCTCTTATGGAGTGAAGATATTCAGTTAGTCCAAGTATTGGCTGTATAGGTGTTCGAAGCTCATGTGCTGCCACATTTATGAATTCATCTTTCAATCGATCTTTATGTTTTAATTCTTCATTTGCATATTCTAATTCCTTTGTCAATTCATTTTGTTTTTTAATATAGCTCTTCAGAGATTCTACCATTGAATTAAATGAGCGACCTAAAACGGAGAGCTCATCACTTCCTGTGCCTTTAACTGAAACATCTAAATTACCTTTACCTATTTCAGACGTCGCGGCAGTTAGAGCAAATACAGGTTTTAGAATTCTCATAACAAGATATAGTACTACAGCAGCAACTGCAATGTTTAAAACTGCAAATATCCCTTGCAACATCATTGAATTCTGTGAACTGACTCTTGCGTACTCTCCTAATTCTGTAACTAACACATTAGACGAATTCAGTAATGATGATGCGCTAGTTTCAGTTGTTGCTTGTAGAGCTTCAACAGTTGGCGGTGTTATTTCAGCATTATTGATCCTTCCATTAGGTTGAATTATAGTATTTGTTAAGATCGTTTTTAGATAAACCCATTCTTGATAGATTTTATTCCAGTCTTCCAAAAATTTTGATGGCAGGGGTCTTAGATCTATATCTGATATCATTCCCCCTTGTTTTAATTTCAAGATGTTTGATTCTAGTTGGTTCATTGCGGAGCTAATTTTAGACAGGTCAGTGCCATTTCCTACTTGGGAAAAATATTCTGAGAGCTCTAACATAAGGTTAGAAGTGAGAAATCGATTCTTACCTGCAATATTTATCGAGTTTCCTAGATGTGTATCTTGTGATTCGTAATAAGAAAGTATACTGAAGCTACTGATAACAAAACCAATTTGAATTACAACCAAAATCCCAATTTTTAAGCCTATTTTAGAACGTATTGATCCTATTAGATTAGAACCGTTCTTCAATACTGATCGCCATTGCTGGTCAAGTGTTATCATTATATCCGACTTTGAGGTATTTATCCTTTAATCTCCATATTAAGTGAAATTGGAATTACTTTCAGAATATTTATCATGATAGCAGGTTACTATATGATGCAATAACTGACAGCTTTTTCAACCAAACAGGACGTTAACTGGACCGCGTAGAACATCGAAGTGAGCAAGGCTTTGCAAATCAAGTCTTACTGGCTTATGTTGACGTGAAACCCTATACCAGTAGGTTTAAGAAATTAATCGCGAAAACGATTTCGCTGAAATTACTGACTCGTTCGTTGACTTTGAATATCTTCTAATTTCTCTTCCATTGCATTCACATATTGTACTGAAGGACCATTTTCAAGTAAAACAAACTATGATCTTCTAGCTTCTTAGTATTATTTGCTATTTTGACTAGCCAAATATTAGACTGTTACAAGGTGAATCAAACTTATCTTCTTGATACTGAGATTTAAATATGGATGGTGCCCATAATAACTTGAGTAGAATTGGTATTGGGGTAAGGCCTCCAGATCTGTAATCCTCCTCAGTGTTCGATTCCTGACTACTCACTTCTTTTGCCAGTACACTTATTGCCTTGACCTAGTTTACTAATTTGAGTAATCTTTATTGTTTCAAGGAAAATCTGTAATAG
>Ga0105091_10000045_pt1 | contig 40756 bp, 33 predicted proteins | sample PPLLak1March2015_FD_87022 | JGI IMG/M metagenome (GOLD analysis project Ga0105091, IMG submission 87022) | Freshwater sediment microbial communities from Prairie Pothole Lake near Jamestown, North Dakota, USA - PPLs Lake P7 Core (1) Depth... | ecosystem: Environmental > Aquatic > Freshwater >... | reverse complement strand
CAGTCGGCAGCCTTCCTGCCGGCTGTTTTTTTATTGACCGCCTCGCCATTTCCGCTATACTTATTTCAAATCGGCAATCGGCAATCAGAAATCCGTATTGCCCCCATCGTCCAGTGGCCTAGGATATCAGGTTCTCATCCTGGAGACAGGGGTTCGACTCCCCTTGGGGGTATTTTTTACCTTCGGCAAAAAATAGAGCAGGTGAACAGTTGAAAATTTGAGCAGGTGATAATTGTCAGCTTACTCCGATTTTGTATAAAGTATAAAAACAACAGTTCACCTGCGGTCAACTGCTCAAATGCTCCACTGTTCGAAAAGGTTTTTCATATGTCTTTTATGTTTGAAAACCTCGAAGTTTATCAAAAAGCTGTAGATTTAGCCGAGAAGGTCATAAATCTTACTGATGAATTCCCAAAAGGATATTACTTTCTGACTGATCAGCTTAACAGGGCATCTTTGTCGATAGCTACCAATATTGCGGAAGGCAATGGCAGGTTTACGAAAGGGGACAGGCGAAACTTCTTTATCATAGCTCGCGGCAGTGCGCAGGAATGCGTGCCTCTGCTGGAAATCGCCAAGCGAAAGCAGTTTGTTTCCGATGTCACACTTTCAGACCTGCTTAATCAGCTTGAAGTTATTTCCAAAATGATTTCCGGCCTGATTAACGGCTTGGAAAAGAGAAAATAGGGAAGTTGAGATTGACCTTTGCCTCAATGTTGGTGCTTTTCTCTGTTGATTCGTTCGTCCGGCCAGATTCCCTCAAAACCATATTCCCACTCGTTTGGTTCCGTGGCATATTCGACGGACATCAATTCAATATTTGATAGTACTTTTTGAGTGTCAGCGTTGTAACCGAACAATCTTCTATCAGTTACCTCAAGAATTAAAATGCTCCCCGTTTTATCCCATGTTATTCTTTCACGAAAATTTACCTTATGGTTTGGTGCGAAATCGGGGGACGAATAAACCTTTTGGCCGTCGACTATGACAAAGAATACAAGGTCTATCCCATCGAGGCGTTTGAGAACTGCTTTATGAGCATCATTTGGAGTACGCAAAATCTGAACCGTTCTTGTCGGAAAGAGATCTCTAAGGAATCCGTAACCCAAACTGAGCAGCATCAAAACGACTGCCATCACGATAACGATTGTGCCGATTATTTCTCTAAGTTTCATCAACAAATCTCCCTTCTTACCGCAGTCATTAATTTTGTGTTTTATGCCAACGGTCTTTCCAGTATTATACCAGTCCCGATGCTATTGTGGAATTGATAACGGGTATTCTTGTTATTTTGAGCGTGGTTGAAAAATAGGGCAATGATTCAAAAAAACGAACCCAGCAATAAATCAAACACAAGCCGTGATATTGACGAACAATATATGAGTATCGCGATAGCGTAATCGCAGATCGCCGAAGAAAATGGCGATGCTCTGTCATTTCAGTAGTCCTAATCATACCATTCCATTAATAGCAAAGACACAGCCTGTCGCGGCAGCTTGAACTGAAGGGTAACACTATTTTGATCAGATTGTATCTTTTGCGGCGGTGTTAAAAGGGCCAGTTTCCCGGCATTTTCAAGTTCGGCATATTGCCGGGCTGAAGGATTCTGTGGTTTATCCATGCGTTTCCAAAGTGAGTACGAATTACTGTGTTGCTCGTCGATGCGGTAATGAAGGAGATTGGCTTTAGTGAATTGCGGAGGCAGGCCGTGTATCCTGAGGTTAACGTCCGCGTCGGGGCCAGGTATGTCATCATCATGATAATGCCATACCATAACGCAGAGCTTATTTTTATCCATGCTCGCCATTGCCGCCACATCCGGTTTGCTGCGAACGCCCTGGCTCATCATTGTCTCAAGCTCAATGGCCTGGTCACTGTCAACAGCCAGCCTGTCACCGCTCATCTTGCTGAACATTCTGAAAACGTTGAGTACCGGTTTATCGATGCCATTAGTGGCGAGTGAGCGAAACCCGGCAAAATAAGGATAACCTTCAAACTCGAACGCCCACGTCAGAACTCCTTCTAAATTCACACGGTGTTTTTCTGCCAGCTCGTGTATGCGTGCAAAACTCGCAGCGGTATAACTCGAATACATTGTGCCGTTACGGTAACCGAGCTGTTCACCCTGGCAGGCGGCACATCCTTCGGGATCCGACTCGCCTATTATAACAGGAATGTCCTTAAGTTCGGGAAACGACGCAATGATGGCAAAACCATCGTCGATGTTGCGAAGCTGTTGAGCAATGCCCATACGTACATGACCATCCGCAAAAACCGGCGAACCTTTGGCATGGAAAGAGACAAAATCAAGCGGAGTGCCTTTTTTGCCTGTGGCAAGATTTGTTCCGACAAGGCAGTGCTTCAGGAAATCACGCTGGAATTGCCCGCCGCTGCCCGCAACGTCCGACCCTCCCACTCGTGCCGCTGGTAAGGCACGGCGAACCGCGTCCACGGCGTAATCATTAAGCTTGCAGAATTCTTCACAAGTTCCCTTCCAATAACCTATATTTGCCTCGTTCCAGGTCTGCCAGTACCACGATTGTACCTCGTTACTCCCGTACCTTTCGACACAGTGTTTAGTCCATTGATAGATCAGTTCCCCCCATTTTTTATAATCCTTTGGCGGATAGGCCCACCCAGTGAAAAGCTCACCTTTTTGTGCCCATTTGTGCTTATAAGGCTCAGGCTTTATCGAAAGATCCTTGGGCATAAAGCCCATCTCTATATAAGGCCTGATGCCTCGTTCGAGGTAGGCATCAAATATATTATCCAGAATATTCCAGTTATAAACAGGGTTGCCCTGTGCGTCCTCACTATAGACTCCGGTAGAACCCCACTTCAAGGCCGGCGTACCGTCACCGGAGCACAAAAGGTTGTGTGTGCGAAAGTAAACGTGTTTGGGATTCAGTTCGCCGAGCTCGGCCAATAATTTCATTCCGTTTTTCATGGTAGCGTAGTTTGGTTCATCGGCACCAAAGAAACGCCATACAGGATGCAACTTCCCGATGGGCTTGGTGACATCAACAGCAATAGCTGCGACAAGTTGTTTGTGCCCCATGCTTGAATCCTGACTCTTCGCCCAGCCTGTGCTCGAAACTATCCCCAGGCTTGAAACGGCTAACGCGGACCGGGAAAGAAAGGATCGTCTGGTCAGAATATATTCACGGTCAGTTTCACCCATACAAAAACTCCTTCATATAGTCTGATTATTCGCTCTTAAGCGGCCTGCTATTGATATTTGTTCCGCTTTTGAATAGGATTATTAACATTATTGTTTGCAGAAGATTATACTGGGCGTAAACCCTTTATCAATGCTGTTCAGAAGATTCTGCCTGGGCGGTTTTGGGACAATAGTTAATTCTTTTTTTTTTGCTTTTAAGAGATGATTGACGATAAAATTGACCAGCAGTTTATGGAACTTGCCATCGACCAGGCGAGAATCGCCGAGGAGAATGGCGATGTGCCGATAGGGGCCGTGATTGTTCATGGTAATAAAATAATTGCGAAGGCATATAATCAAAGAGAGCAATTGCAGGACCCCACAGCGCATGCGGAGATAATCGCCCTTACACAAGCGGCCGCGGCATTGGAGAACTGGCATTTAAATGACTGTACAATATATGTGACACTTGAGCCGTGCTGTATGTGCGCGGGGGCGCTTGTGCTGGCACGTATCAAAAGATTAGTTTATGGCTGCGATGATCCGAAAACAGGGGCAATAAAGAGCTTGTATAATATAGTAAGTGACAACAGATTAAATCATCAGGTCATAGTTACAAATGGTGTATTGGCACAAGATTGCGGCGCCTTGCTGCAGGAATTTTTTGCCAAAAGACGCCAGGCCAACAAGAATAATCAGATTTACCAGTAAGCGTGAACTGAATCACGAATATATTGATTATAGATTGCCTCGACCTTGCTCATTATTTTATCTGAAAGAGGGGGGACATCCGAGGCGGCACAGTTTTCTTCGACCTGCTCGGATCGCTTTGCACCCGGAATTGTGCAAGTGACAGCATCAAACATCAAAATCCATCGCAGTGCAAACTGAGTCATACGCATGTTTTTGGGGCAAATGGCTTTTAACTCATCTACAGCTTTTAAAGCAAGGTCATAATCGACACCTGAGAAGGTTTCACCCTTATCAAAGGCCTCGCCCTTTCTGTTGAATGCACGATGGTCATCGGGTGCAAATGAAGAATTGGCCTTCATTTTCGCTGTAAGCATTCCTGAGGCAAGCGGCACGCGTGAGAGGATGCCGACTTTGCGTTTCTTCGCCTCTTTGAAGAAAAGCTCGGCAGGGCGATAGCGGAACATATTGAAGATGATTTGAACAGTCTGAACATTGGGAAACTCAATTGCCTTAAGTGCCTCTTCAATTTTTTCGACGCTTACTCCGTAATAACGGATTTTTCCGGATTTGACCAAATCATCGAGGATTGTGAAAACTTCGGGCATATAATAAACCTGGAAGGGTGGACAATGGAGCTGAAGCAAGTCAATTGCTTCCATATCGAGATTCTTCAGGCTGCTTTCGACAAAATCAGTAAGGTTTTTACGATTGTAGCCTTCAGGTGTATGAGGATTTAATCTGCGGCCGGCCTTTGTGGCAATGTAGATTTTTTCACCATATTCTTTGCGAATTTGTCCCATAAGGCGTTCACTTCGTCCGTCACCATATACATCGGCTGTATCGAAGAAATTGACGCCAAGCTCGACGGCTTTGTGCAGGGCAGTCAATGATTGCGAATCTTCGACCGGCCCCCATGTTCCGCCGATTGCCCAACAGCCGAAACTTACGGTTGAAACCTTCCATCCCGTGCGTCCAAGTTTACGATATTGCATAGTAAGCCTTTCTAAATTTAAAATTGAAAAAAACTTATTAGTTGAATAGCAGTTTCCTGCTTGATAATCAACAATCAATAGTAAATAATCAGATGTCTTCGGAGAGGTGTCCGAGTGGCCGAAGGAGCACGCTTGGAAAGCGTGTGTGCGGCTTGCCGTACCGCGGGTTCGAATCCCGCCCTCTCCGTTATGCCTCTTCTTTGAAGTGCGGGATGAGAACACGCGCGGTGCGAAGCACCGCTTACGCGGGTTTGACACGCCAAAGGCGAGCCGCGAAGCGAATCCCGCCCTCTCCGCCATTTTTTATCTCATCCATCACAAGATGTGATAAAAAGTGGCGAGACCTCGCCCGTCGCGCCAAGCAAAGCTTGGCGGACGAGGCGGGTCCGTCGAAATTTGGCGAGATGAGAACACCGCGCAATACGAAGCACCACTTACGCAAACTTTTAAAGCGCATGCTTTATTACTGAATAAAAATAAGCAAACTTCTGATTGATGCCGCTGCTTGTGTAAAGTAAATGTAACGCTTAGATATAAAAACTGAATTAATCTATCCGCTATGAGTTAGGAGTAATAGATATGCAAGGTGTAAAAATCCAGAGGTCTCCACGGCCGGCACTGATGAACTGGATTACACCCGTTCTTATCGTTAAAGACATTTCAGATTCTATGGATTTTTATGAGAGGGCATTCGGATTCGAAAAAGGCCAAACCATTGCAGATGCCGACGGGAAGCTTGTCGAAGGTTCAATGAAATACAAGGGGGCAGTTGTAATTATGCTCGAAAAAGAATGCGCATTCGGAAATGAATGCAAATCGCCCGCCTCATCAGGAATTCCTTCTCCTGTTACGCTTTATGTATACTGTGATAATGTCGATGAATTCTATACTCACGCACAAAAGTCAGGAGCAAAAATCTTTTCAAGACCCGCGGATATGTTCTGGGGGGATAGGATTGCTCAATTCGATGACCCTGATGGTTATCGATGGACTTTTGCTACGAATGTTGCAGATTATGATCCTGCAAGTGCCCCGGCTTAAATTTTAAAATTATAATGAAGCTAATTCTAAAATGAACTGCTCAATTGCGATTCTTGGCTGGGCCTGTCCTCGTTTTACGGCATAATCAATCTCTGCTAATTTTTTAATCTGGTCACCTATTTGTTTGAGGCTTAATCGTCTAAGCAATACAAATTGAGCATCTTTATTGTAGCCAAGCCATACTCTTTTACTTACAAAGTATTCATTAAGACCTTCCTGAAGCAATTTTTTTGCATTAAATAATCTGCGGAAATGATAGGCAAATGCTCCAATTGTTGAGTATTCCGCTGACCTGTCTTCGGCAAACATTTTACGAAGACGCTCGATAGCAGGCCCGGTCTTTCTCTGAATTGAGGTATCGAGTATCTCGAAGGCGTCAAATTCACGATTTCGGCCAATCAGAGATTCAATGTGGGAAATGGTAATCTCTTTTTCGTTTGCGGTATATACCGCGAGTTTATCAATTTCAGTGTAAAGGCGTGTTATGTCTTCGCCCGCGAGCTCAATGAGCAATGCCGCTGTATTATATTTTAATGATTTATTGCAGGAATCCTGAGCGTAATTGATAATACGGTTAATAAGATCTTTCCCGGTAGGTGATTTGACTTCTATCAGTTCACCTATACTGGGAAGTTTTTTAGCTAAACGGGTGGTTTTTGGCCAAGAGGAAACTGTCAGCACAAGTATTCCGGTTGGAGAAGGATTTTCAAAATATTTTTCGAGGATTTCGCGATTTGTTAAGGCTGATTTTTTATTTTGCGTTTCATCTTCCTGCTCACCTGCAGAGATAAATTTATCCGCATTTCTTATAGCTACAACCCGCCTTTTTGTAAAAAAGGGAACCGTTCTAAGCTCGTTTAAAATATCACCGATGATTGCTTTATCAGGATCGATTACTAAAAGGCCTGTATCTCTTTCGTCAGCGGCAACGAGCTTGTTGATAAGCTCAGTGTATTTTGCATTAATTAATGTCTGCTCATCGCCTGTGATTACATACACAAGCGGATTATTCTGCTGATTTTTGGCCATTATTTATTTGCGTTTTTTATCCGGCTTTTTGTCCTTGTCTTTATCTTCTTTATCCGGCTTTGATTTTTCTTCCTCTGCTTCTATTTCTTCTTCTTCTTCTTCCTCGGGGGCTGGTTCGGTTTCTTCAGGTGCGGGAAGTTCAGCTTTTTGTATGGTTGCATCATCGGATTGTTCTTTTGCGACTTCGGGACCTATTTTTGCCGCAGCAACGAGCTTATCGCCTTCTTTGAGCTTAATCAGCCGGACGCCTTGTGTGTTTCTGCCTATGGGACGAATCTGGTCAAGGCCTGTGCGGATAATGATACCATTAGCAGTAATGAGCATTAATTCATCTTCAAACTGGACGGCCTTAAGTGCAACAACTTTGCCGTTGCGGTCGGTTGTTTTGATATTAATAAGGCCTACACCGCCGCGATTTTGAGACCTGTAATTATCCAGCGACGTGCGTTTGCCGTAACCTTTTTCACAGACAGTTAACAGCGATGCACCTTCTTCAGCGATTACCATATCGACAACCGCATCACCTGATCGCAGGCGAATACCATGGACACCTCTTGAAACTCTGCCCATTGAGCGAGCCTGCTGTTCATCAAACCTTATGGCCATTCCATCTCGGGTGCCGAGGATTATATGGTCTTTGCCGCTGGTTTGGGCAACCTCGATAAGCGTGTCATTGGGGTCAAGCTTGATTGCTGTAACACCGACTGAACGAGGATGACTGTATGCGGATAATTTGGTCTTCTTTATTAGACCGTTTTGTGTTGCCATTACCAATTGAGGCTGCTTGTCTTCAGGTAATTCCTCGTTTTCAGTAAGATTGGAGACATTTATGACTGAGGCGATTGTCTGGTCACCTAAATTCAGCAGGTTGGCAATACTTCTGCCGCGGCTTTGACGAGACAAACTTGGAATATCATAAACCTTTAACCAATAGCACTTGCCGCGATTAGTAAAGATCAGAAGATAATCGTGTGTGGAAGCAGTGAACATATGTTCAATGAAATCGCCTTCCTTTGTATCTGAGCCGATGACACCGGTGCCGCCGCGGCCCTGTTTACGATAAGTGTCGATTGGCATTCGTTTGACATAGCCGGCATGGCTTACGGTGACGATAACTTCCTCTTCAGCAATCAGGTCCTCAAGGTCAAATGTTTCTGCCTGCTTTGCGGTAATTTTTGTCCGGCGTTCATCACTATATTTATTTTTCATCTCATGAATATCTTCACGGATAATATCCATAAGAACGGAATCCTTTTGCAAAATCGCCTCGTAACCTACAATCTGCTCAATAAGCTCACCGTATTCTTTTGCTAATTTTTCAATTTCGAGGCCTGTGAGCCGCTGTAACTGCATCGTCAGGATGGCATCTGCCTGGGGTCCCGTCAGGAATTGTTTTTCTTTTGTCTTTTCTTTTATGAATTCCTTTGGCAGCAGCTTTCGTAAGGTTTCTGTTTCCGCCAGCTTCAAAGGTTTTTTCATCAAGTTAAGCCTGGCGGTAGGGGCATCAGGGGACTTTTTAATGAGTTCAATAATCTCATCTATATCACTGACGGCCAGGATAAGACCTTCAAGTATATGTGCCCTGTTTCTGCAGCGTTTTAGCAGGAACATGCTGCGCCTGCGGATGACGACCTTGCGATGGTCAATGAACAGATCGAGCATCTGGCGGATGTTTAAGGTTTCAGGCCGGTTGTTAACAAGCGCCACGTTTGCGATTGCAAATGTGGTTTGAAGCTGGGTGTATTCGAAGAGCTTGTTTAGAGCGACTTGCGCATCACAATCCTTTTTCACTTCGACAACAATTCGCATGCCGTGCCGGTCAGATTCATCCCGGACATCGGAAATTTCTGCAATCTGGCCTTCGCGGACGCAATCGGCAATTTTAGATATAATGGTGGTCTTGACGACCATATATGGTATTTCAGTTATGATAATACATTCTTTTCCTCTTTTTGATGGTTCAACTTCCGCTTTTGCCCTTACGACAAGATGTCCCTTGCCTTTTGTGTACGCATCTACAATTCCCTGTCTGCCGCAGATGATTCCGCCGGTTGGGAAATCGGGCCCGGGGAGTTTTGCCATTATATCTTTGAAGCCGCATTTAGGGTCATCGATGACGAGAAGCAGGGCATCACAAATTTCACCAATATTATGGGGAGGAATATTTGTGGCCATACCTACGGCAATACCGGTTGAACCATTAACTAAAAGGTTGGGAAATTTTGATGGCAGAACCGTTGGCTCTGTTCTTGTCTCATCATAATTTGGGATGAAATCGACGGTGTCATACTCGAGGTCTTCAAGCATATCCACCGCGGCCGCAGTCATCCTCGCTTCGGTATATCTCATTGCGGCGGGGGGGTCGGCATCAATGGAGCCGAAATTACCTTGCGGGTCAACGAGGGTATAACGCATGTTCCAGTCCTGGCCGAGCCGGACAAGAGTGCCGTATGTTGCCTGGTCACCGTGCGGATGGTAATTGCCGCTGGTGTCACCGACTATTTTTGCGCATTTGCGGTGCTTACTGCGGGGACCCAGATTAAGGTCATTCATTGCGACTAAAATGCGTCTTTGAGAGGGTTTCTGACCATCGCGAACATCTGGTAATGCTCGCGAAACAATGACGCTCCTCGCGTAATTCAAATATGAGTTTTTCAACTCATCAAGTATAGGAATATTTTCGAGCCGTTCCTGCGGCTCACTGCCTTTTTTCATAGATTCAAACCATTCCTTTGTTATTTGTGATTTGTAAATGCAATCCCTTGCGATAGGGGGCTGCCCATATAATACGATAAGTTATATGCAGATGGTCGAAAAGTCAAGCACTCAATTGGGCTAAAAAGGGCTGTTTTTTCCGGCAAAAAAGCAAAATTCTGAAACAAAAATAAGGCTGTTTCGTTATTTCTGACTAATTATCCATTTTTTCTGCCAAGCCGGATATTGGTCTAAAACTGCCTGCGGCTGGCGAGTATACCAGCCGTATGCTCGGCGTTCTCTGTCCACATCTGCCAGTGAATAAAGTAATTCACTCTTCCTGTTTGAAAATAATGGCTTATGTGTTCCAATCTCATAAAATCGGGACCAAATGGGCGGAGCTGTCTTATCTTCGACTACTCTGATATCTGTTTTCAAAATCCTTAAAGGAGTTTTGATTTCCGGAGCATTGAATTCTTCGACACGAATTCCCTCCAATTTTGAATCTTGGAACCATTTAACTGCGCATTGAACCGAATTAATAATTTCCTTTGATGGATTATCCAGGCTCATTAAAAAAAGAGCAACACCTGAGCTTTCTCTGTTGCAGATACTTGGCGGTTCATAAGCACGTGCCCAGGCGGGAGCCAAAGTATTCTCATCATGCTGCTGGCACCAGGCTGTTAATATTCCATTATCAGTTATTTGGCATTTGAGAGTGCAATCTAAACCATTCTTGAAGGCAATATTGACTTTTTCACGATGTGCTGAATCGACAAAGCTATAGTGTGGTTTATTATCAATTATTTCTTTAAGCAAAGTCATTAAGCCTGCGATAACATCATCATTGAATGTTATATGGCTGCTGTAATTTTTTTCTAAAGGAAAATATTGCGGCCATCCGCCGTTTGGATATTGTGCAGAAAGGATAAAATCTATACCTTTGAGGCATGCATCTTTATATTTTTGGTCAGGGACAATTTGGTATGCTTTTGCAAGATATTTAATATGTGAATATGTTGTCCAGTTATCGAATGTGGTATGGGCCTGTTCTTTTACTTTTAAAACTTTATCTTTTTGGACTGGAGTTAATATTGCGCTCATGTCATAGTTCTTGGGCCATCCGCCGTTGTTTCTCTGATATAGAAGAATATTGTCTGCAATTTCTTTTATTTGCGTTTCCCTATAACGCGGCTGATTGGGTTCGGGATTAATTACATTTTTGGCATCGAAAATGTCGTACCAGTGATGAGCGCTATTCGCGAATTCTTCAGTATCTAATCGTTGTTCCTTTGTTTGCCCGCAAGAAACACAAGAAAATAGTATTGATGTTAATGCCGGTATAATTATTATATTTTTCATAATGTCCTGCTTAGAAATCTAATGTGAATATCCTGATGAAGTTCTAAATAATTATATCTGAAATGAATGAAAGATAAATTAAAAAACTCAGTTGAAAAAATAAGTCTTGATTTGATGATAATTATTTGCTGAATGTAAGTGCGGGCTGTGAGGCAACCGGCAGATAGACCGTGAAGATACTGCCTTTATCAATTTCACTCTCAACATCTATCCTTCCATCATGCCTTATTACTATTTCTTTTACAATCGCAAGGCCAAGACCTGTGCCCTGGATTTGTTTGCCGGGACGGCGGACACGATAAAACCGGCCAAAAATTTTATTTAGGTCGTCTTTAGGTATACCCATTCCGGTATCAGACACTTTGATGACCAGCTCATTATTAATTAGTTTTGCCAAAACTGATACCGTGCCGTCTTCGGGAGTAAATTTTAACGCATTATTAATGAGATTTGTAATCATGGAATAAATTTTATTTTCATCCCCGAGCAGTTCGGGCAAGTTTTCAGTAATATCAGTTTGCAGTTTGATTTGCTTTTTGCCTGCCAGATATTCGAGCGATACGGCCGCACGTTTTACAACTGAAGCTACATTTACGGGTTTACGGATTATTTCTATTGTTCCCGCCTCTATTTTGGAAATATCGAGGATTCCATTGATAAGATCGGTTAGCCTGTCAGATTCTTCATTAATGATTTGCAGAAACTCGCGTCTTGTTTCATCTCTCATTTCATGGTCCTCGAGCATCGTTTCGGCATAGGCCTTTATAGATGTAAGAGGTGTACGCAATTCATGAGATACCGATGATATAAAATCGGACTTCATTCGGTCGATTTCACGTTGTTGAGATACATCACGAAATACCATTACGATTCCAGTCATTGTTCCGTCATTTTTTCGTATTGGTGCGGCAGTAGCATCGATAGGGCATTGGCGTCCATTTCTTGCTATCAGCACATCATTTCCGGTTCCGCTTTCGATTTCCCGGGATTCAAGCACCATATCTATTGGGCTGTCGTTGGGCTGCTTAGTTATTTCATTTATAATTTTGATAATTTCATCAACCTGTTTATATCTGACTTCCTCGAATCTCCAGCCTGTTAATTGCTCAGCGGCCTTGTTAAAAAGTGTTATCCTGTTATCCGCATCAACAGCAATTACAGCATCACCCATACTTGACAGTGTTACTGCCAGCAGTTCCTTTTCCTCTGCAAGCTGCTCTGTTCGCTCCTTTACAAGCTCAACGAGCTTTTCATGATACTGTTTAAGCTCATCTTCTGCATTTTTGTGGCGTATAGCATTTTTTACGATTTCCGGAAGAACTTTAAGGTAATTTCTGGCTGGGTCCTTGATAAGATAATCAGAGGCCCCGGATTTCATTGCTTTTACCGCAAGCTCTTCGCTTCCGGTTCCTGTGGCAAATACGGCCGGAGTCCCCACTATCGAATCAAGAATATCAAAGGCAGTGCCGTCGCCGAGAAGATAATCCACAAAAATTAAATCAAACTTTTCATTATTTAAAATTACACTTGCCTGTGCAACGGAACCGGCGATAGTGTAATCATACGGAAGATTTTCCTCTTTGACCATGCGCTTAAATGCCATCTGGTCAAGCCTGTCATCTTCAACGAGTAATATTCTATATCTTTTTTCCGCCATTGTTATATATCAGGAAAAGGCATTTCGCTCAGAGACCAGTAAGCATCCAGCATTTTTATGGCATAAATAAATTCATCATAAGTTTTTGGTTTTACAATGTAGCCTGCTGCAGAATGCTCAAAACATTTATCTTTATCGTCTTCTTGATTAGAAACAGTAAGCACAATAATTGGGATTTGCCTCAATTCACGGTCAGCCTTGGCCTCTGAAAGAAAATCAATCCCATTCATTTTTGGCATATTCAGGTCAAGAAGGATGACGCAAGGGCCTCTACTAAGGTTTTCTTTGAGGTATTTAAGGGCATTTTCGCCATCAAGATGATGAACAAGCTCATTAGGGACTTTAAGCTCTTTCAATGCCCTCTTGACCGTCATCATATTGGCATTGTCATCATCGACAAGCAGTATCGGTCTGGAGCTTCGCATTGACATTCTCCTCATTGCTGTTTGGCAGTTCGCTTAAAGTCCAATATAAATTTACAATTCTCATGGCATCGACGAATTTCATGTAATCTACGGGTTTTACAATAAATCCCGCGATGCTTAGCTGAAATGTAGTCACTCTGTCCTGGTCATCTTTCGATGTAGTCAGCACTATAGCCGGAATTTTTTTGAACTTTTCATCTGCCTTGATAATCTTGAGAAATTCAATGCCATTCATTTTGGGCATATTGATGTCGAGGAGTATAACGCAGGGTTTGGCATTGTTTTCATTTCTCAGATAAACAAGCGCCTCTTCGCCGTTTGCGACCCTGACAAGCGGGTTAGTGACTTTTAAATCTTTCAATGCCCGTTTAACAGTCATCGAATCGACGTTATCGTCTTCTAATAACAAAATGGGTTTACAATCTCGCATTAGCGTTCTCCCTTTCTTTTTCTACGACACCATTCCACGCCCAGTATTGAATAATAATATCCATAGCCCGCAGGAAAGCGTCATAATCAACCGCTTTAATCACATAGCCGGCCACACCCAGATTAAATGTATCGAGCTTATCCTGTTCGTATTTGGATACAGTTAGCGCTACGACAGGTATGTGCTGCAGTTCCGTATCTGCCTTCATTATCTCAAGCAGTTCCACTCCGCTTAATCTTGGCATATTAAGGTCAAGCAGCACAAAAGCCGGTTTCTCATTTTCAGTGTCCCTGAGATATTCGAGGGCTTCCTCGCCATCCATTTTATGTATGATGGGATTTTTGACCCTGATATCCTGTAAGGCCTGTTTAGAGGTTGATGCATCCACAAGATCGTCTTCAACAAGTAGTATTGGTTTTAGTATTGGCATTTTTTATCTCCCTGAATATTCATTTTAGGCACAGTGAAGAAAAACACGCTGCCTTCACCTACTTTAGATGTAACCCACACTTTTCCGCCGTATAGTTCTACAATTTTTTTTACGATAGTAAGACCTATGCCTGTACTTTCGTTTTTGTCGCGAGATTCAAGGGTCTGGAAAATCTCGAATATTTTATCAAAATATTTTTCTTTAATTCCGCATCCGTTATCGGCTACACTGAATTTCCAGAAGTTGTTTTCCTCGGTGCAGCTGATCTTTATTTGTCCTTTTTGTTTATTCGTATATTTGATTGCATTATTTAAAAGATTTTGAAATATCTGTTTGAGCCTAAGCCTCTCGGCTTTAACTGTAGGCAGGGGGGCAATGTTTATTTCAAAATTATCCGGGATTACAGTTTCACCTATTATTTCCGCCATTAATGCGTTTACATCGACATCATATCGTTCCTCATTGACATAACCTATTTCAGCATATCTTAAGATTCCGTCAATGAATTCACTCATTCGTTTAGCCCTGATAATAAGCAGCCGCAGCTGGTCAGAGCCTTCCTTGTCTATTTTGTCAGAATAATTTCTAATAAGGCGGTCGGCAATTGAGCCTATGCCTCGCAAAGGCGACTTTAAATCATGAGCGATAATATGAGCGAAATTGCGATGTTCCTGATTTGAATTTTCAAGGTCTTTTACGGTTTTTTGTAAATCCAGATTCAGCCTGGCAAGTGTTTCCTCGGATTTCTTACGATAAGTTATGTCCCTCAATATATGAACAAAATACCCAATTCCCCCTGTATCATCAGTGACAGGGTCTGCTGATATAAGAATCCATACGTCTTTGGAAGGCATATAAAATTCTGCCTCTTCATGCTTATTAGTTTGTTTCGATATTAGCAGCGGATAATTTTCAGGAGGCAGTTGTGTTTCAAAGAGCAGCTTATGCGCTGTTTGCCCGAGAATTGAGCCAAGCGGCTTGCCAAAAAACCGGGAAGCAGCATGGTTTGCCTGCACGATTTGGAATTCTTTATCCACAAGCATAATGGAATCTCTTGTGGCATTAAAGGTGGTTTCCCATTCCTGTAGTGCGTTTATAAGGGCCTGTTCTATACGTTCATGTTCACCTTCGAGGCGTTCAAGCCCTGTAATACGCGCACGCAAAGAACGTATGCAGTTGAGCAGCTGCTCATTGGTTTGCTGCTGCTCATACGGATGTGAATCCGCAAGACTCATCGTTTCTATTTGTATTGTTTTATTTTCCATATTTGCAATTTAAAAAGTGCACTTTATTTTTGGATCAGGAGTTGTAAATATAACTTCATTATTCGGCAATTGACTCGAACTCCAGTAAACCATTACTTTTCTTAGAATATCCACGAATTTGCTGTAATCTACAGGTTTAACCATATATCCCGATGCGCCGAGTTCAAAGCTTTCGAATACATCATGTTTTTCTTTTGAGGTTGTCAGGACGATAACGGGTATAGTTTTAATAGCCGGATTTTTTTTCATTATTTTCAAAAATTCAATACCGCTCATTTTCGGCATATTTAAATCAAGCAGAATAAGGAAAGGTTTTTCTGCCTGGGGATTAGTCAAATATTTCAATGCCTCTTCACCATTAATTGAATGGACAATATCATGACCAACTTTCAGGTCTTTCATTGCCCGTTTAACAGTCATGGCATCGACGCTATCGTCTTCAATTAACAGTATAGGTTTTAATTGCTGCATGTGTGATATCATCCAGATGTTTTGGGAACGTAAAATAAAATGTGCTGCCGTTTTCGGGCTGTGATTCAACCCAGATTTTACCGCCGTATAATTCAACTATTTTCTTTACTATAGCCAGACCGATGCCCGCCGTCTGCGGTTCGTCATTTTTAGGGAGTGTCTGGAATATTCTAAAGATTTTCTCAAAGTACTTTTGCTCAATACCCTGACCATTATCGGAAACATAAAATTTCCAGAAATCTCCCTGCTCAACGCAGCCGACTTTTACCATTCCTTTGGCCTTATCCATGAAATTTACAGCATTGCCAAGAAGGTTCTGGAAGACAAGTTCAATATGTTCGCGTTCGCTTACGACATCAGGCAGGCTGTCAATTGCTACTTGAATTTTATCGGACAACACCAGTGTATTTCTGATATCAGATAATAATGTGTTTAGATTTATTTGTCTTTCTTTATGCTTGGTGCGAACTATTTTTGAGAACTGAAGCATTCCATCAATTAACTTATCTATACGGACAACCCTCGTTTTCAGAAGGCGGATCTGCTCGCGCCCCTGATTATTGAGTTTGTCACCATAATCATTAATAATCCAGTCAGCTAAAGTGCCGATTCCGCGGACAGGTGTTTTCAAGTCATGAGCTGCAACGTGCACAAAATCATGAAGCTGCCTGTTGGACCTGCTGAGCTCGTCAATAGTAAGCTCAAGATTTTTATTGAGATTTTCAAGTGCCTGTTCAGCTTGTTTGTACTTGCTGATATCGATAAAACTTTCGAGCAGATATTCTTTTCCATTAAATGATATTTTGACGACTGTCTTTGTAATCGGACATTTTTCGCCTTTACTAATCAGTAAGGCACGCTCGGAATTCTCAACTGTTTGTCCCAAGTCTGTTACTGGACAGCTTCCTTTTTCTACCGGACAGATATAATTGTGACAAATTGAACCTATTAATTTTTCTTTCGGTATGCCTACAAGCTTTGCTGCTATAGGATTGACATCTACTATTTTGTGGGTTTCAGGATCAATTATAAAAATGCCTGATTGTATATTTTCAAGGATACTTCTTAATTGGCATTCTCTTTCATGTAAAACTTCTTCCGCATGTTTATGCTGTGTTATATTTTTTGCGTGCTCAATAACACCTGTTATATTGCCTTTATCATCTCGAATTGGCGATGCAGTGAGTTCAAACCACCAAAGATTATTATCTGCGCAGATGGTGGAAGTAATCTCTGTCTGCTGTTTTCCTGTGCTTATTGCACGTAATGTTGGACATTTCGTACATGGTTCCTGGCGTTTGTGGAATACTTCATAACACTTTTTTCCAACAAGCGGCATGGCGTCTGCATGAATCTTTTCTTTCCATGTATTGACCTTAGTAATATTGAGGTTCTTGTCCAGAACGACAATGCCGTCCTGGATAGTGTTGATGATATTATCAAGAAATTGTTGATTTTCTCGAATCTTATCCTCTGTTTTCTTGCGTCCATCAATTTCATCATTCAGGTCATCTATTGTTTTTTTAAGTCTTTGAGCCATTCTCTGGAAGGAATTAGCAAGCTGATTAATCTCTCCTGACCCGGATTTGACCAGATTAGTATTGAGATCGCCGGAAGCAATTTGTATAGTGGCTTTTTGAAGCTCTGCTATAGGGACAATAATAGAACGATAAGTGATTGAACTTGCAAACAAGGCCAATCCCAAAACAATTATGGCTGCAAACATCATATTTTTTCTTAAATTATTAATGGGCGCAAAGACTTCCGAGCTATTAATCTGTGATATTAAAATCCATCCATTAGCTGCAAAATCTTTAAATTCTTTCGAATGAGCATGTGCAAAGAGGATTTTGTCCTGGTTTATAAGATAAGAATCATGTCTGGAATCTGAAAGAATACCTAAGCTGTTTAATTGGTTATTAGATAAATATTCGGAATTATTATGATCTTTTGTCGCATAGATAATTTTACCTTCCTTATTAAGAAGATAAAATTCCAGTGTTTTATATTCGGCACCTAATTTGGCCTCATTGATGATATTAATAATTTCTCGAATATTGGGGACTTCTTTTATTACCCCCAGGAAATTTCCCTGCAAATCGTTAATTCTTACACTGATTTCTGTGGAGAAAATGCCGGAACTTTCATCGTAATTTACATCATTTACAAATAAGCCGTCTTTTTGAGCAACCTGCCACCATTTTTCATCAGCCTGATAATAGTCAGTTGTCTTGCTTGTTTGCGCTACGTTTAGCCCATATTTATTTGTCACAAATACTTCTGCCAAAAGCGGATATCCATATTTATCCTCAAGGAATTTTTGGCGTGATTGCAGCTCAATAGCAAGTTCATTATTATTTAATTCAGTGATAATTGGAAGTTCAATGCCATTTACCCAATCCCGGTTTGCCTGTTCAATATAATCATTCAAATCTTTGATATTGTCGAAAGATGAATTGGATTTGATGATGTATTGCCTCAAAAGCTCGTCTGTGGCATATGTCTGAATTTCTTCAATTCTGTGGTAGATGCTTTGCGTTATATGTTCCAAAATTTGCTCTGTAAGATCGGCAGAATTTTTGCCAATTGCATCTTCGATAGTTTTTTGGCTGGTGTGCAGAGAAAAATATCCAAGGCCCATCATAAGAAGGGCTAAACCAACAAACCCAAGAGCTAATTTATTACCTATTTTCATTTTATTAACTGGCTGAACTATTGTTTTCCTGAGTATCATTACCATCCGAATTTTTAGATGCGCCAACCTCAACAATTTCTTCTTCCGGCGGAGGTTCAGGGGCACCGGCTTTGGGGAAGGTAAACATGAATGTTGTCCCTTTTCCTACTTCTGATTCGAGCCATATTTTTCCGCCATAAAGCTCGACTATTTTCTTAACGACAGTCAGGCCGATACCGGTACTTTCAAATTCATCGCGCGGAGCAAGGGTTTGGAAAATTTTGAAGATGCGTTCCCAGTGTTTCTTTTCGATACCGGGACCATTGTCTGCGATGCCGAATCTCCAATAATCTCCATCATCTGTGCAAATTACTTTTATGCGGCCTTCGGGCTTATCCATATATTTTACAGCGTTGCTTAGCAGATTCTGGAAAACCTGTGTTATACGTGTTTCCTCGACTTTGACAGCCGGCAGGTCGGATTCAACGGTAATTTTGATCTGTGCCGGCGGGGCGAGCATATCTATGATTTCCGGCAGCAGCTTGTTTAATTCGACTTCGACAAGTTTTTCTCTTACGCGTCCGACTCTGGAGTATTGCAAAATTCCATCTATCAAATTATGCATTCTGTCAACACGCTGTCTTAATAATCTAAGCTGCTCTTGACCATCCTGGTCAAGTTTGTCCGCATAATCTGTAGAAATCCAATCAGCCAGCGTCTTTATAGCTCTAAGAGGGGCCTTCAGGTCATGACTTGCAATATAGGCGAAATCTTTTAACTCCTGGTTAACGCCTTCGAGCTCTTTAACAAGCTCGGCCTGCTTGTGTTCAGCTTTTTCACGCTCAGCTATTTCGGAAGTGAGCTGTTTATTGGCAGTTGTAAGTTCAGAAGTTCGCTCCTGGACTCTTAATTCAAGTTCACTTTTTGCTTTTACCAGTTCACTGTCACGTTCCTGTATCTGTTCAAGCATTTCATTGAAAGAATCAATAAGCAGACCAACTTCATCATTGCTGTATTTGGCAGCTCTGGCAGAGTAATCTTTTTTCTCAGATACGCTTTGTGCGAGTTTTGCCAAAGCGAGAATCGGGCCAGAAATAAATCGCTGAAGGCGGGATGATACTATATATGCTGCAATTGCTGCAAGAAGCAGAACAGCTGCTGTATTTTGGACATTACGTCGTAAAGCAGAATACATTGGACTAAGGTCGGAACGCAGACATACGGTTCCTATGGTTTCGTTATCCAGCACAATCGGCTCAAAAACAGTAAGCATATTGTCAGAAAAACTATAACCCGAGGGCTGAACTTTAATAGTCAGTGCTGCTTTATCTGCTTGGGTTCTGGCATAACTGACAAAGACATTGCCGTTTTTCTTGTACACGCAGCCAAAAACGATCGAAGAATCTGCCTTTAATGCCTTTAAAGTTTTTTCAGCGTCTTCTGTATCTTCAAAAGTTAATGCGGCTTTGCAGTTATCTGCTGATATTTGTGCTTCAGTAAAAAGCTTTTCGATAAGGTAGCTTCTTGCGCCTCTCCATTCCCAGAATAAAAATGCTCCCCCGACAACCATCAGTGCCAGAACACATGTGGCCATAACAATGGTAATCAACTTCTGCTTAATTGCTAAATTATTTATAAGCAGCATTGTTATTTGGCCTCCTTGTGTGCTGTTTCGGACAAACCTGTTACTTCAACGCCGTCTTTGATTATTTTTTTTGCAAGACGAAGCAGCTGAGACCTGATTTTAAGACCTGCCTTTTCAGAGGCAGTAAGATTTATATCGAATCGTACTTTATTATCTTCAATAACAAAATTTGCAACTCCTCCGGCATCTAGAAATCCCTGAGAATCCGAAATTGTCAAAACGCTGCTATCTTTTAAAAGCTCGATAATTTCTTTTGTATTTTTCTTTTCTGACTGGCTTATGAACAGCAAATAACATTTTTTAAGGCAATCAATTTGTCCGTTAGCAATTATTTCGGAGGTTAACTTAATGTCGTAAGGCTTTGAAGGATCAACAAGGAAATAGCCCTGTTTTTTCAGCTCTTCTATTTTTGCTGAACGAGCCGGATCCGTTATATTTTTCAGCTCATTAAACTCATCAATAGGTTTTATAATGATTTTGCAATCATCTTTGTGTACTACATGGATTTTAGTCAATGATTTGAGTTTTTCATTCAATTCTGATTTTTCTTTTTCAATCGAATCTCTGAGCTGCTGAAGACTATCGAAACGCTTTAAAATAACATTACGTTCTTCAACTTTTTTATCCTTGAGGATATCAGCAGCAGAGCCGAAGGGGTCCTGGCCGATGATTCCAATAACAATCTGATTATTATTTTTTGCTTTATTTTCAGGCCAATCCACGAATTTCAAGAAGTTATACATAAAAGCGGCTTTTACTTCATATTCCTTATACTGGGCCGATTGTGTATCTGGGTACACATCAGAAATCAGGACAGATGAAATCAATACAAAGGGACAAGCAAATAGTATTATAAATTTACCATAAATTGAGAGCGGCAAATTTAAGTTCTTTTTATATCGTTTTTCTTGGTTCATCATCGTGTCGGTATCCAATCATTAGAATTTATATTGCACCATAACACCAATAGCCGGAGCTTCACTGCGATAATCGCCGCAGCTAGCCAGATAATTCCTCTTGTTTAAATCTTTGTTGAATATGCCAAGCAGATTGTAACCTGTCACTGCTATAATCAGGTCCTTTTGAGGCTGATACTGCAAACCAAGATTGAGAAAATAATTGCCTCTTGACGCTTTCTCCCAGCCATCATCCATTTCCTGACCTCCACCGGATGCGGATGGAGCATATTCTTCGTAGTCTTTCAAGCCGGGAAATCCCCAATAAATCCGCATTGAGGCATCAAATGTCCATTTATCATCGAGCTTATATTGAGCTGTTAATTTTGTAATATGATTAGACCAGTTGGCGAGGTCCTTGCCGAATCCGAATGGTTCGGCCGTAAGATAAGTAGATTGATTTTTGGCCAGGTCAAAATCATAAAGTTTTGTATATCCGTGTGATATCATTAAACGTGTCTTTTCTGTATGATATGCTGCTTCAATTTCAAAACCATAATCTTTTTGATTTCCTGTATTAGTGCTTTTACCCTCTACTCCGCTCCATGAAATTATTTTAAGATTGTAATGAAGGAAAATAGAGGCTGCCAAGTCAAGATTTTTATTTTGCTGCCTTTCATATCGCAGTTCTGCGCTATCAAGCTCTTCAGGTTTGCTTTTTGTCCCTTCAGTATCGTCCTGTGCTTTCATTTCCTCTTCGACATTGGCGCGAACAGAACGGGACCACATCAGCTTATATGTGTCTATATTCGTGGGCGTGTAAACAACGGCAGCACGGGGTGAATACATATAATTGGTAAAGGTGTGCTTATCGATTCTGCCGCCGGCAAAGGTTGTCAAATTTTTATCGATATTCCATTGCCATTCGCCCAAAATAGAATACAAGTTGGTTTCCCATCTGGGCATCGAACCGAGCCGCTGGCTGATCTGATGGACATCCGGCCATAATGAGGTTCTCATGCCAAGCTCTCGATGAGATACTTCAGTTCCAACTGCAAACTTATGTTGTTCATTATACTGCCATTTTAATAAAATCTTGCCATAGTATTCGTCTTCACGATAGGCATTAGTCGGAGTATTTTGCCTGAACTCTGAAAATTCAGTTCTTAAATAACTGAAAGCATAATCAATGTTAGCGTCCGCCGGTAACTCCTGTGTATATCCTATAAAACCTGTATATTGCCGATATCCCCATTCATTATTGGTAACCGGTGTTTCTCCATAGCCGACCGGAGGAGGTAATATACCTGATGGAGCCCATAAAAATTCCTGACCTCCCTGGGTATATCTTCCCCATATGTCCCAGTTATCTTTTGTTAGTTCTCCATGAATTTTTAAAGGTTCTTGAAATCCGGCATGGTCGCGGCTTAATGAATGTTCTGTATAAGCCTCGCCGGCTTTGTAATCATCAAAAGTAAAAGGTAATACCAATGGTGCGTCGTATTTGCTTGCACCAACGTATTTGCCGACACCTGTATATAAAAATAGACCGAGATTATTATTATCGAAAGCCTGTCCGTGTTTTATTTCGCCTGAATAGAATTCTTCGATAGCCCCAAGCCGGCCGGTTGTTTCTGTGCCCTGGAAGGTTTTAGCATTGTAGGTTACTATGTTAATAACCATTGCTACGGCGCCAGGTCCGTAAAGAGCTGAACCCGGACCCCTTACAATATCAACATGATGAATATCCTGCATAACCACAAGGTCTCTTTCAGTTAAAGCTCCGAAATGCGTGCGCTCATTTATAACTTTTCCATTTACAAGCAGCAGGTATTTATCATCTCTATCGTTTATAATTCCGCGCAAACCAAGATGGTCGGATTCCCAGTGGTGGCGTATCCATTGAAGATTGGGGACATAAATATCAAGGAGCTCAAAAAGGCTGCGTGCGCCTGAAGCCCTTATCTGCTCATTTGTGATTGTAGTCACCGCTGCAGGAACAAGGCGCGGTTTAGTATCAGTTAGAGTCGCTGTAGACTTAATCTCTACATTCATCAGGTCTTCAAGTGATAAATCAGTTAAATCTGCTTTTTGTTCATCAGCAAACAGCTGTGCACTTAAGAATAAAGATCCTAATATTATCAGCAGGAATAAATTTGCTGATGACTTATGTTCCCGCTTTTTCATAATAATGTTTCTCCAAATGATTATTTTGATATAAGAAAACCGGTTTTCAGTTTATTTTCACTTTTAAACATTTTTCTAATTTTTCTTTAATAGTTTTGCCAAGCTGTGTAGGGTTGAATGGTTTAGTTATGTAATCGTCAACTCCCATTTCAATTGCTTCAGTGACATCATTGAGCATTCCCTTGGCAGTAAGCATAAAAGTCGGGATAGATTTGGTGATGTCATTTTTCTTCAGCTCTAATAAAACTTGTATGCCGTTCATTACAGGCATAAGCCAGTCAAGAAGGATAACATCAGGCTTCTTTTCGATAGCTGATTTGAGGCCTTCCGCACCGTCTTCGGCGAGATAAACGGTAAAGCCATCGAGCTTGAGATTATATTCAAGCACTCTGCGTATATGTGCTTCATCCTCGATGACCAATATTGTAATATTTTGACTCATTTTAATCCTAAAATATTGGTATTATTTCACCAATAAGCTTTTTGATTCTGTTATTAAAAATCCCTCTTTATTTCTTATAATTCCCCAAGCTTGCATATAACAGCAACTTACGTGATATATCATCGGCAACTTAAGGGGGTGATTTAACTGGAGAAAGTTTTTTCTGGAGATTTGAACTTTAAACTATGCTGTTTGACAAAAGAGATACTTACAGGAGAGCTTAAATCTAGTTCTGTGATGTAGTTATGAACTTCTTTTAAGTATTTTGTGCTGAAGTATGATTATTCTAAGATTAAAATGGAACGTCCGATATCTAAAAAAAAAGCTATTCCGGAAATACGGAACAGCTTTAATGCTGAATATGTAATTTTTTTATTCGGCGCTGTAGCCTTTGGCTGTGAGGGCTTGCGCATAACTATCTATTATATTTTCAATTGTTTTGCCGGCAGTTGTATTTGCTGCTTTGGTGGCCTTTGTATCTAATCTTAAATTGATACTTCCTGAGCCGGTTCTAAAGTCCAGTTCTCTCCAGGCACTGTGGCCCTTTAGGCTGTTTGAGGCATATCTTGAAACGCCTCCGAGGTCTTTAATTGCGGCAGTTCCATAAACAACCATATATGTTCCTGTCGTCTCATCGAAACAGCGCAAAATTATTTTTTTGCCTTTATCGATATCTACAAAAATAACTTCAACATCACCCGGTATAGTTGTATACTGAATTTTAGTTCCTGATTGGGATTCATAATGAAGGTAATAAATTTCATTTACCACAATATTCTCAGGATTTTCCAGATTGACGTTTATTACCAGGTATCCGCGTTCGCTTTTCTTTTGAATTATTTTATCTGCAATAGAAAATTGCTGACCTTTTGTTGAAGTCTGATACACGAGTAATTCAGCATTAGCAGATACACAAAAGGCAAGGATGATAAACGTAAAAAGCAGATGTTTCATTTTGTTGTACCCTTTCTTAAAATTTAACAAGACATTTCTAATAAAGATATTTACCTACCGCTAATGATCCAATCTCATTAGGATTCAAAGCACGGTCATAAATCTGCAAATCATCAATTTTCCCATTAAAGGCTTTATCACGGGTCATTCCGTTATTTCCTATATCTGCATAATCCGCAAGCCCGTTTAGTCCGGAATATGTTCCGCTAGCCTTAAGCACACCATCAATGTAGAATTTGTAATCTCCGTTATTCCAGTTCAAAGCAATGTGATACCATTTTTTAAGCTGCAATCGCTGGATGTTCTTGGTTGTTTCATGTGAATTTCCCAATCCAATGCACAGTTTTCCGTATTTAAGATATATCTGTATTCTGTCTGTCAGACTTGAATTGGCATGGCCGAAAAGATAATGCATCGACATTGTCAGATTATCTACATATACCCACATAGCAATAGTGCCCTGACGCGGATCGAAATTCGTAGTCTTGATTTCAACCGCATCATTCGGGACACTGAAGTCAATAGCCCCATTGTGAATTCCCGTATCCCATGTCAGCCCGTTTTTAAGATATCCATTATTGCCGGTTGGAGAGGAATCGTAGGCAATATCGCCGCTTGTTTCATCAAATTTCCAGAATCCGACAGCTTTTATCTGCTGCACATTAATTACGCTGATTTTTATCTTTTCAAAGCTTATTGAAGAACCATTTTGAGCTGTAAATTCCACCTCATAATTACCTGCAGCATATGCATTGGGAGTCCAGGTGAAGACATTTGATACTAATAAAGGGGCACTCGGTAAATTGTGGTCCGAGATACTGACTGTTGTGCCCGGCTTGGTTCTTATTGTAAAACTAAGCTGATTACCTTCGACAACGGTTTGATCCCCTATAGGCAGAAATGCCAGTCCCATATCGGAAATTTCAGTTTGCGTCAGGACCTTATTATATGTATGTACTTCATCAATAAGTCCGTCGAAACCTTCACTGCGATCCGAGGGATTGCCGTTATTTCCGATATCAGCAGTAGCATTTATCTGCGTTAAGCCGGAATAAACACCTGATGCTTTTTCTATGCCGTCTATATAGATTTTATAATTTGTGCCATCCCAGGTTAAAGCCAGATTATACCAGGTCTGTGCAGCCATTAATGCTATATTAGTTTTTAACTGATGGCTGTCTCCTAATCCGAGGCAAAGATCACCATTATTCAGATATAATTGTATTTTGTTGGTCCAGTTGCCAACGGCATGTCCAAAAATATACTGCATTCCGGGAGTATTCTTTTGCTTTATCCATGCTGTTATTGTGCCCTGGCCGGAGTTCCAGCTGTTTGTGGAGATTTGAGCAGCATCATCGCCTCCTGAAGATAAAAGTTCTCCCTGGACAGTCGCTGCGGCGCCGTTAAGATAAGTACCTGTATTATCATATCCGGAATGGTCGATAATAATATTCATATCAGTATAATCATATGCATAATATCCAATAAGGCCTGCATTGTATGTGTACTCGATTTGAGCCAAAGGCATAGCATTACCTGAAGAATCCTTGACATTTATTACGTTAAGCGTATACGAACCGCCCTCAAGGTGCATAGATGTATACAATGTCACTCTATTAAGTTCATTATCGGCCAAGACAGAATCTATAGTGAGCCCCGCGCTGATGCTGTAATTCTGCGCATTTGCCGCGGAAACTGAATCCAGGGGCTCGTTAAACTGTATGTCCACGCTATGTGCAGAAGCTGTTACGGAAGTTATTGAAGGCGGAGTCGTATCAGAAATAGGAGCTTCGACAGTAATAACAACTGTATCAGTATCTGTAAGCCCGCCATTATCTATAACCTGCAAAGTAATTGTATGATGGCCGATAGAGAAGGATTTAACTGCATTTACTCCAGTTGCAATCTGACTTCCGTTTTCAGTCCATATATAATTTACAATACTGCCGCCAGCGTCGCTTGAACCGGAACCGTCGAGAGTAACCTGCTGACTTCCGCTGCCGTCTAAATCAGTTAACGTCTGGTCTGAACCTGCATCGGCGACAGGAGGATTGTTCGTTGGAGGAGGCTGTGTTGCACCACCTGCTTCATAACATCCAGCGCTATGATGTGTCGAATCTCTTGCAGGACCATTATTTAAAATAAATCCGTCTGCTCCAATCGTTCCGAGACTGTCAGACGGCTGATATGATGCGCTTCCAAAATTGATACCCGGGGAACCCGCAGCAAGATGATAATCAAATGTTAAACCGTTATCTTTGCCGGGACCGCTTTGATTTGTAGTAAAAAAGCCTGGTTTAACAAAGAAAGCTTTGTATGTTGAAGTTGAAGGATAGTCAGCAGTCCAAACGTGCGGTTCGGGTAAATTTTCAAAGTATTCAGGGTATCCGCGCAGGGCACTTGAAGAGTCCTGACGCACACAAATTAATGAATGCGTTCCTTTGCTGGTAGCCATATACCTTGGCGTTTGCGTAGCGTCATATCTGCTCCACCAGATGTTATAATCTTCAAGATATTTTTGTGTTACAGGAGGCAGCTGCCATCTTCCAACGAATACATTGTTATATATTTGGACACCCGTCCCATCAAAGCCGCTTGTAAGAGAAGTCATTATCGTCACACCCGTGTACCTGTCCAGAACGTTATACATGTTCATCGGGTCGGGGTATCTGACACTGCCGACTATGGTGTTATTTCTTATAATTACAGGACCGCCGATGTTATCAAATGCTGTATAATTCGAGGTGTCATATATTAAATTATTTTCAACGAGCATGTTTTTGTATGGAGTTAAACCCGCCTCGTTTATATAAAATTTTATGCCTTGTCCATCATAATCATGGATGATATTAGAGCGAATTGTAACATTGGAGGAACGAATTGAAATTGCGCTGCCGCCATGATATGCATCAGGATCATTTTTGGGATAATACGGATCTGTCGGTGATGCGTGATGGTCATGTACGTGGTTTCTTTCTATAAGAATATCCGTTACATTACCCTGAACTCGAACACCAGAACCCTCTGACATATGATAAATATGATTATTGATGCATTTATAATGACTGCAGTCGATAACCATTGGGCCTCGGCGAAGATTGGTTATTTCGCAGTGCTGCAATGTAATATAATTAGAATTTACAAAGTAAGGACTTAACGAGAGATATTTATTATAACCTCTTACTGTGCAGTTCAAGATGTCGATATAATGGGCCGCCGAAGTATAAAATATTTCTCCCAGGACATTTGTGTGTCTGTAGCCGTCATTCGGCGGCATTGGCGACGGCGTTGGATGCTGAATTGTTATTCCGTCAAAGCGAAGATATACGTTATAGTTGTTGCCGGTTATAATCACCCTGGTAAATACGGGTTTATGGCCGGTGTCTGCCTGAAAAGTAACCCAGTTGGTTCTGCTTTTTGTGGCACTCGTCTGAAAATCGCCATAATTTCCTGTTCTCATTTTTATGATATCGCCGTCGTTAACAATTGACAGGCATTTTGATAATGTGCGCCATGGCGCTGACGAACTGCCGGCAGCTGTATCGTTACCATTAACAGCATCTGCGTAATAGGTAGCTGCCATACTTAGAGAGGAATTTACAAAAATTAACAAAATAGTAATAGCAAGATGTTTAAATCGATGCATTTTCAGTATCTCCATTCAATAGGACCTCAGACAGTGATTATCCCGGGTGAATTACAAGAATTTTGAATTTCAACAAAACTGCACGTTTATAAATCGTATTTGAATTTTTATCAACCCCACTCTCAATTTTATAAGACTTATTTTGATAGGTCTTTTTAGAAACACCTAAAAAAGCGTAACAAACAGTTCAATAATTGCAAAAACAGTTGATGTAAAAATTTATGATATCAAAATGGGTTTTTATGAAAGGTTATTTAAAGCAAGCTTTAAATAGTTATCAGTTTTTAAAGTTATACTGTTTTTCATACTAACGATTATGTATTATAGGACTAAGTTTGTCAATAATAATATTATTGAGTTTGTTTAAAAATGTTCATTTTAATTTTTAATTTAAGAAAAGTATGAATATTCTATTGATAAATAGAGGTTGTGAAAATATTTTATCTTCGAATTAATCTAAAATTTTTTAAACAGGTCATTAAAATTTCTTTTCTGAAGCCATCATTAATAAAGTCCGAATATTTAATAAGAATAATTGAAGATGTTGCAATAAATTATAAGATCTTATGTAACAATGATTTGCTGATCTTATGTAACAAAGATTTGCTGAATAATTTATGGAAAAAAGCATTTTAGGAATAGTTTTTTTTATTTTATTATCAAATCATTTGACAATTAAGGATGTTGAAAATAAAATACTGACTTAGTTCAATTTGGGAGAAACGGTATTTTGATTAAAACGAGAAGTTTTAGTTGCGAGAGAATGTTGCCGGTGCGAGATGAAAATCTTATCAATATTTTTTTTCACATTTCTACTATTTTTGAATTAATTATTTAATGCGAAAGATTTAGCAAGAGAGATGTGGAGTTGATTTTAAGAAATTTAAAATCTGTTCAATTACACATATTAGCAGCATTTATTGTGTTAATTATCACTGGTGCTGTATATAGAATTGCAAATTCTGAAATACGCAGAGTAACAAGCCAGCCTGTAAAACTTCCAAGACCACTATCATCTGTTCCAATGGAGGTTATGAATTGGATGGGAACCGAAGTGCCTATTTCAGAAACAGTTCAGGCAATCGCCAGATCAGATGATTTTTTAAGCCGGTCATATTATGATAAATCTTCACGTCATTTGGCAACCATATATCTGGGATATTCCGCTCGTCCGCGTACTATGGTAGGACACAGACCAGATATATGCTACAAGACCCATGGCTGGATATTCGAAAGTTCGCAGCGTAGTGAATTCAAAACGCAATCTGGAATTAAAGTGCCTTGCCTGGTGCATAAATTTCACAGACCAACATCCGAAGGAGAACAAATTACTGTAATAAATTTTTATGTGATTAACGGTAAATTCAGTATAAATGAGAGTGATTTTAGCGGTTTGGGATGGCGAACGCCTAATATAAACGGCGACCCTGCCCATTATGCGGCTCACATTCAAATCAGTTCACTAAGAGAGAATTCTGTTCGCAAATTAGCTGAGGAGATAACAGATACTCTGATGGAATATTTGCCTGATGTAAATGGCAAAGTCGCTGCTGGTGTTTCAATCAGCAATATAGAGTAATCAAAATTAAAAAAGCGTCGAGGAACGGTTGACAGGGCGGACAACCGACAGGGACGGAGTCTAAGTAAAAATACAATGTTTAACTTAACCGCGATATGCAAAAAGATTGAGGCAAAAGCAAATTTGCTAAAAGGAGATGGTTTAAAAGCCAAAGCAATGCGCGGTATTATCGTATTATCTGTCAGCAACACATTGGATGGCGGAATGCGCTTCGTGAGAAATATAATTTTATCACGGATACTTGCAAAAGAAGATTTTGGCATTATGGCTATAGCATCAACAGTTATGCTGGGATTTGAAGTATTCAGTGATATCGGAGTAAAGCAGGGTGTTATTCAGAATAAACGAGGAGACCAGAAAGAATATCTAAATGTAGCCTGGTGGGTGCAGGCAATTCGTGGTTTGGCGTTATATTTAATTGCTCTGCTGCTTGCGCCCATTATATGCAGTTTTTTTAGAAAGCCTGAACTGCTGGGAATCATGCGGTTCATATTCATCGCAATACTACTAAAAGGCCTGATAAGTCCGCGAGCACATGTGCTTGAAAAGGAATGCAGATTCGGCTGGGCTGCCGTGCTGACACAAGGCAGTGGAATAATCGGAGTAATTACGGCAATAGCCCTGGCATTTGTAATAGATAATGTGTGGGCACTGGCAATAGGTTTGGTAACTGAGGGGGTCATTCGATTTGTTTTATCCTTCATTATAGTTCCATTTATACCGAGCATGAGAATCGAACGCGAAAGCGCAAAAATGCTTTTAAAGTTCGGTTCTGGAATGTTTGGATTGCCTATACTTACCTTAATAGGAAATTATGCTGATGTAATTGTGCTTGGCCGAGTATTAGATGAGGGACAAGTTGGCTTATATAGTCTGGCCGCCACTTTGGCATATATGCCTGCGGATTTATTAGCTCGAGTTGTTAATCCGGTTTTATTGCCGATTTTTTCGGCAAAACAAGATGATAAAAACTCGTTGCAGAAGGCGGTATTTGAAATTAACTGGGTGCTTGCGGTTATAAGCATTCCAATTGTGGCATGGATGATAAGCTGCCCGGGTGAGATTCTTAAATTTGTATATACTCAAGAATATGCCGCCGCAGCTATTCCTTTTGCGATTTTGTCAGCAAGGATTCTAACTCAGCCGGTTGCATCGATATTGGCTTCAATTTATTTAGCAGTTGGAAAACCAAATTTACACAGGGCATTTGTTTTTTTAAGAGCTGCAATAATAGCAATATTTATTTATCCGGCAGTGGTCTTTTATGGCGGGATAGGCGCAGCGGCAGTTGTCTTTATAGCGAATGTTGCGGCTGTGATTTTACAGCTATTTTGGTGCCGCCGAGTCATTGATTTATCGATTTCAAGATATTTATTGTCTTATGAAACCGGGTTTTGGCTTGCGATTCCGGTAATTGCGATTTCAGCTTTAATGAAAAACAGCGGAACATATTCATCTATGGCCGTGCTCACAGCATCAACTTTGGTTTTAATTTGCGTTTTAATAGTAGCTGCCGGATTGCTTTTAAGCGGCAATAAATCGTCTCTGTTTTTTAGCAGGGCTTTTTCATTAAAGGAACAATAATACAGATGGAAGCTGCAGCTAGACAAAAAATTAATGGAGAGATTTCAAAGGTATGTTTACTTGGAGCAACATTCGATACCGGTAATTATGGTGTGAACGCATTGGCTGAATCGGCTATAAAGCTTATAACAGCCAAATGGCCGCATGCAGAGATATATTTTGTTGATAGTCGTGAAAATATTGAAATCCGTAAATTTGCATTTAGAGATAAAGAACTTACCATTAAAACGATTCCATTAAGATTCTCCCCTAATATTTTCGCCCGAAATCATCTCCTCAGATATATATTCCGTAATTTTTTTATAAAAATGCCATTAGGAAAAAAGATAAAACAAAATCTCTATGAATCAAATCCAAATATGAAATTAATGCTGGATACAGATTTAGTAGTAGATATAACCGGCGGAGACAGCTTTAGTGATATCTATGGCTTCAAAAGATTTGCCTTTGTATTTTTGTCTAAATGGTATTTTTTGTTATTAAAAAAAGATTTAATACTGCTTCCTCAAATGTATGGCCCATTTAACAGTTCTATTACCAAGCGCCTTGCCCGCTATATTATTACAAATTCATATCGAGTATATTCGAGGGATAATCAGGGATTGAGGTATTTAAGGGAAAAACTCGGAATTAACTTTGATGCAGATAAAATGCAATTTATTCCGGACGTCGCCTTTTTGCTGGACAGCATAAAACCTCAGAACTTCGAGAAAACAACTATTGCAAAAGCTCGCAGCGGCTCAGAGAGATTAATAGGATTGAATATCAGCGGCCTTCTTTATAATGGCGGCTACACACGTAATAATATGTTCGGGCTCACTGTCGATTACCGTAAACTGATTATTAGGATTATAGAACGATTATTGAATGATGAAAAAACAACAATTGTTCTGATCCCCCATGTATTTCCAGAAAACGATATGATTGTTGAGAGCGATCTTAATGCATGTTCTGAAATACATAATATATTAGATATAAAATATGGTGACCGTATATGCATATTGGAAAATCAGTTTAATCATAATGAAATAAAATACATAATAGGGCTTTGTGATTTTTATATCGGTTCGAGAATGCATTCATGTATCGCCGCCTTATCTCAATATGTCCCTGCAATTGGTTTAGCCTACAGCGATAAATTTACGGGTGTATTCGAAAGTGCAGGTATGGGGGGATGTGTCATTGATGCCCGCGATTGCGATGAAAACCAGGCGATTGAAAGAATTCATTCTATCTATACAGATAGAGATAAATACAAAAAAGAATTAATCAGGATTATTCCTGAAGTCAAAATGCGGGTCAGCAGGATTTTTGAAAATTAATTTGGAATAAAGCTTATGATATTTTCAGATTTGTTTTTCAGGTTGTATGGCCTTAAGAGCAGATCATTGCAAAGGTTCATATTGAAATTATTGTCAGTTACAGAGGGAGGACAGTTTTATTCAAAAACTTTGCGGAGAATATACTCTCACTATCATGATATTAATATTGGGATGTATAGTTACGGCGGGTGTTTTAATTATGATTTAATAGGCAGATTTACCGAGATAGGCAGATATTGCTCCTTTGCAGAAGGTGTGTGCGTATTTAACGCCAACCATCCACTGGAATTCAAGTCCATGCATCCATTTTTTTATAATCCTGCTTTAGGTGTAGTTAAGAATGAGACAATTACAAGAAGTAAAATTGTCATTGGCAATGATGTTTGGGTAGGAAGAAATGCAATGATACTTCCGGCCGTTCGAAGGATTGGAGACGGCGCTGTTATAGGTGCCGGAGCAATTGTTACAGAAGATGTCCCGGATTATGCGATTGTGGCAGGTAATCCGGCTAAGATAATAAAATACAGGTTTTCAGAAGTCGAGCGCCTCAAGCTCAAAGAGAGCCGGTGGTGGGAAAAAAGTATTGATGAGCTTAAAGGCAAGCTCTGCGAATTTATTAAAAATTACAAAGGGATGAGCGATTGAAATTTACCAGGGCTGACCAGGTTGTTCGCAGTAAATTATGTATGGGATGCGGCGCGTGCATGGCTGTATGTCTTCACGATGCGATCAGATTGATAGATTATGATGAATTTGGATTACGTCCTGCCATTGACGAATCAAAATGTGCTAAATGCGGCATGTGCGTCAAAGTATGTCCCGGTATCTACCTCAAAACTCCTGATTTTGACAAAATATCATCAGACCAGTTTTCTCAGGAATGGGGCAATGTGCTTGAAATATGGGAAGGGTATGCCGCTGATAATGAAATACGATTTAATGGTGCATCGGGCGGAATTGTTACGGCATTAAGTCTTTATACAATTGAAAAAAATAAATCGGATGCGGTTTTGCACATTTGTGCCGACCCCAAAAATCCGCTTTCTAATACTGTTGTGCTTAGCAGGTCAAGAAATGAATTAATGAGAGGGACCGGCTCACGCTACTCACCGGCGGCTGTATGCAGTTATATTAGTAAAATAACAAAAGATGATGGAAAGTTTACGTTCGTCGGCAAACCATGTGACACAGCGGGTCTTTTTAAAATTTCAAAAATTAAACAATATATAAAAAGCCAGATAAGACTTAGCATCAGTATTTTTTGTGCAGGTTCCCCGACGACTAAAGGGACCTATGCATTACTCAATAAAATGGGAGTCAGCCCTTGCGATGTTGAGCAAATCAGGTATCGCGGATTCGGCTGGCCTGGCTTGACTACTGTAAATACAACTGACGGCCGATCAAAACAGATTAATTATGAACAGGCGTGGGGAGGCATTTTAAGTGATTACGGCCAGTTTAGATGTTCGATTTGCTCTGATTCAACAGGTGAGTTTTCAGATATAGCGTGCGGAGATGGCTGGCATCGCAAAGACAAAGATAATTTGGGTTGGTCGCTCATCGTTATTAAATCAGAAAATGGACGGAGTATTCTGAAAGAAGCTATAGAGTCCGGTTATATCAGAGCTAATCAATTAGAGCGGAATTTACTCAATTTAGCACAAGCCAGCATATTACGCAGAAAACGTCTGCTGTTCGGGAGGCTTCAGTTAATGAGGTTGTTTGGTATGCCTGTACCCGATTTTAGCGGATTCTATTTACGTGAAAATTGGAGGCGAGTTGATGGCCTCAGCAAAATCAAAGCTTATTATGTTACATTGAAAGAATTAATAAAGAGCCGTATTGTCCGGCTGAAGAACCTCTAAATATATCATAGGTTTGGTATGGAAAATCTCACTCTTGCTGTTGCGGTAATTAGTTCAATTTTAATACTGGTATTAAGGCCTGCCTGGGGATTGGCTTTGTTTTTTGCCGTTTTATATCTATATCCCAGCTATCTGAGCGTGATTTTGTTTGGATGTAATTTTACGGCCCAGAGAATAGTAATAGCCGTTCTGCTGCTGAAGACTTTGATGTCTTCGCAGATTACAAGCCGTTTTAAATTTAATCTTATTGATAAACTTGTAATTATAACTTTCCTTACGGGACTTATAAGTTTAATGGCAACAATGAACTTTGAGAATTTTGCAAAGACATACAGCGGCCAATTCATGGATTCTGTGCTGGTTTATTTTGCAGTTCGCCTGATTCTTGTAGATAAAAAAGCTGTTATGACAATGTTAAAAGGTATAGGTGTGATTTTCATCGCAGCGGCAGGCTTTGGCGCAATACAGGCAGTTACCGGAAGGAGCCCCTATGATGGTTTATATGCTTATTGCCCATGGGACGAGGGCGGAAATGTTCTTACGATCAGCATGAGAACAGGATTTTATCGTGCCGCCGGAGCATGTGCCGTTCATATAATGTTCGGTTTGTCATTTGTCGTATTTTTGCCAGTCTTTCTTCTGCTGCGGCACGACTCTAATTTTTGGAAAAAAATGGCTTACATTTTTTTAGCCGCAGGTATCATCGGAGTCTGCTCAAGCATGTCTTCAGGGCCATATTTGGGTATGATGGTTATTTTCTTATGTTTCTTTTTGAAGCTTAGACCCGCCTATATAAAACCTGTTCTTATAACTTTACTAATTATGGTGATTTGCGGGCAACTGCTAAGTAACCGAGGATTTTTATATATTGTCGGCAGGCTTACATTTGATGAAGAAACGGCATATTACAGAGCGAGGCTTATAGATGTGGCCATAAGCAAACTGCCCGAGTATTTTTTCTTTGGATACGGTTTCGATGACCCGGGCTGGGGGCCTCTTATTGATGGACGCCAGCATAGTGACCTTTGTAATGCGTATGTGCTTCATGCGGCGCAATATGGATTCCTAAGTTTAATTCCGCTGATAGCAATGATGTGGGCGTCAATTGCAGGTTTTTGCCGGTTGATAAAATCAGCTTCCCAGGACTGGATTCGTGATGCGGCATGGTTTACAGCTTCTGCACTGATTTCGTTAATAGTTGTCTTTTTCAGCGTTGGCATTTTTGGAAAATTTGTTTCAATATTTTACGCCTTAATGGGAGTATGCGGAGCATTTTACATCGGTAAAAAACCGCAAGTACTTACTAATCCAATACCACCGCTACAAAGAAAACAATCTTTATTTACGCAAAGAATTTTTGCGGATAACGTTAGTGAAACAAAATGATGTAACCGGATATGTCTTTCCATAAGAAATGAGATGGTTTTTAATTAATATTTTAATATTTGCTTTGCTGCTGTTTTTTTTGTGCGGCATTTATTATGGAGTGCCGTGGTTTTACGGGAAATACCTTAGAAAACAGCTTTCAAAAAAAGTAAAAAAGGCAAAAGTGCTGGCCTTAACTTTTGATGATGGTCCAAGCGAAAAATTGACTTTGGATATTCTTGATATGCTGCACAGGTACAATGCAGTTGCATCTTTTTTTCTGCTGGGTCGCAATGTAGTCGCGCATCAGGATATTGCCAGACGAATAGCCGATTGCGGCCACGAGATATGTTCACATGGTTATGACCATTTGCATTATTGGAAAGTTTTTCCCTTCAGAGTGATAATAGATATCAAATCCGGCTGGCAGGCTATTGATAAGGCTTTAGGGCGGCAGGACGGCAAGTACATTTTTAGACCACCAAACGGAAAACTTACATTATTTGGCTTGTTATATTTACTTTTTTTGCGGGTTCCAATTGTCTATTGGACAATTGATTCTACAGACACCTGGCTGATTACTGAACAGGATAGTTCCCGTCTTCGAAAAATGCTGAAAAAAGAGGGTGGAATAGTAGCTCTATCGCATGATTTTGAAAGATCAGATAATCATATTAATACAAATGTAATCAACAGCTTAAAATTAGTATTGGAAACAGCAAAGGAAATGGGAGTAAGGACAATCACGATTTCGCAGATGCTCGCGATGAAAGGAATTTAAAAAAATATGGAAGTATCTGCCATAATTATAAACTGGAATACCAAAGACCTTGTGAGTAGCTGTATTAAATCAATTTATAAAAATGCGGGCATTGTACCATTCGAGATAATAGTTGTTGATAATGGTTCACAGGATGGTTCTGTTGAAGCAATAAAAACAGACTTTAAAGACATTAAAATCATTGCTAATGAGGATAACAGGGGATATGCAGCAGCATGCAACCAGGGCATACGAGCATCACAGGCAAAATATGTTTTATTACTTAACAGCGATATACTGCTTTATGAAGGCGCCATTGAGCAGACGTTTAATTATGCTCAGAAGCATCCTAATGCAGCCGTTATCGGATGCCAGGTAATGCAAGATACCAAGACGGTTCAGATGACATGTTTTAGATTTCCTGATTTGACTAACTATCTTTTAAGAGCGACAGGCCTTTCAAGATTATTGAAAAATAATCATTTTTTCGGCAGAGAATCGATGCATTGGTGGAAACGTGATACTGAAATGGAAGTCGATGTTGTATCAGGAATGTTTATGTTTGTCCGGCGAGAGGCAATTGAAAAAGTTGGCTTAATGGATGAAGATTATTTCTTCTATGTTGAGGATGTAGACTGGTGCTACAGATTTCATAAAGCAGGGTGGGATAATATTTTCTGGCCTGGTGCACGTGTTTTACATCTTCATGGCGGAGGTCAAAGCAGTAAAACTGTCCGCATAGAATCTTTCATTCAGCAGCAGAAAAGTATTTTACTTTTCTTTAAGAAGCATCGAGGCAGACTTGTTACCTTTTTCGCAAGGCTGCTGATATCGGCATTGTTCGCCAGCAGGAGTATTGGATGGACAATCATGATTTTATTTAAAAAGAAGACTGATGCCTCCTACGAAGATATTAGAAGTAAAAAAAGAATTTCCTGGAATGCGTTTAAATATTGTCTTCTTGGGATCGAAACAAAAGGTGATTGGTAGCAGATAAAAGTGAGTAAAAAGCTTACAACCTTCATCGAGTTCATTTGTGCCGGTGTATTTTATTTTATTTCATTATTGGTAAGACGAAAACCTGTCATGCTGATAATATATTACCATTCCGTCCCGGCTTCACATCTATCTCAATTTGAAAAACACATGCGCTATTTGGCAGAACATTGCTGCGTTTTTTCGATATCACAAATCAAGAAAATACCTATTGATGCAAATAAGCCTGTCATTTCTATTACATTCGACGATGGTTTTGATTCAGTATTTCACAATGCATTGCCAGTATTGAAAAAATACAATTTGCCGTCAGCTGTTTTTGTTCCATCCGGCCTAATAGGCAAGGCACGAAACTGGAAAATATATGATAGCAGTGATGATGAAATGATAATGAATGAGAAGCAAATAAAATCTGCCGCACTTATGGATTGCGAAATATTATCTCATACAGTTACTCATTCCAATCTTTCTTCTCTGGACGATAAATGTTTAAGAGAAGAGCTTATAGGTTCAAAACTACATCTCGAAAAAATTACAGGAAAAGATGTAAAAGCCGTGAGTTATCCTTATGGAGGATTTAATAAATCAGTTTGTCAGGCCGCTAAAGAGGCAGGTTATAGTTTTGGCTTTACAATCGAACCCAAATTAATCGGCAAAAAAACAGATGATTATCAGATAGGAAGGTTCGCGGTATCAACAACTGATAATATGTTGAAATTCAGGTTTAAAGTCACGGGAGCGTATGTTGTAAGCGAATATTTGCGTTTCATTAAAAAGAAAGTATTTTCTCTTTTTTCTAGTCAAAATGAAAGTCAAGACATGTTATTGCGGGATGCTCGGATTTAATGAGAGAAGAAGGAGCTCAAAAGAAAAGAGTTCCAATATTGAAACCTGGCCTCAGTTTCAAAGAGATTGCCTTGTTTTCACATTTATGACTCGTGGAGCTATAGCTTTAATTTTGAAAAACTGGAATATTCGGCCAGAAGATGAAGTTCTAATGCCGGCATACAACTGCGGAGTAGAGGTTGATACTGTATTATGGTCCGGCGCTAAGGTCGTATTTTATCGTATTGACCGAAAAGCTGCTATAGATTGGAAAGATGTTTATCGAAAAATTACCAGCAAAACGCGTGTTTTATATATAACACATTTTTTTGGCTGGCAGCATTCTTTAAAGGAAATTACTGATTTTTGCAGAAAAAGGGGGATATATATTTTAGAAGATTGTGCCCTCTCTTTATTCAGTGCAGGTGATGAAGGACCTATCGGGAATATTGGAGATGCGTCTGTTTACAATTTGCCAAAGACTCTGGGCGTTCCCGATGGCGGTGCTCTGACAGGTCGAAAAGAAATGATGAAAAATCTTCCAGTATTAAAAAAACCTGCAAAGCTGGAAACTATACGAAACAGCTTACCATTGCTAAAGGGGTCAATTATCCGCTGGTTAGAAAGAAAAAATTTTTATGAAAAGTATGGCTTCAAATTATTAAAATCAAGGTATCACAAAGAAATATTGCAGGAAAAAGAATTTCCTGATATGCCGCAGAGCTATTATTTTGATGCTCAAATAGCAGATAAAAAATCATCAAATTTTACAATGAAGCTTCTTAAAAATTGCAGGCCAAAAGAAATCATAAGCATAAGAAGAAGAAATTATAACTTAATTTCAGAAGCTCTCAGGGATATAGTGGAGATAGAGTTTTTGTTTCCAATATTACCAAAAAGAGTATGTCCTTTAGGTTTTCCTGTGTTAGTTAATCATCGAGATAAATTATCAATAGCGCTGAACAACTTAGGTATTTCATCAATTCCCTGGTGGCAGGGTTTTAACCAGAAAATGAACTGGGATGAATTTCCAGAAGCAAAGTTCCTAAAAAACCATTTACTTATACTGCCCATACACCAGCAAATGAAGCGAAAACATATTAATTATACCGCTCAATGCGTCAAAACTCTTATGCATTATCCTGTTTGAGAAAAGATATGGCCAATAAAGTTATTATAGACAATATTTCTAATGAGCAGTGGGAGGAGTATGCCGGAAAATTTGCAGACTATAGTATTTATCAAACGACAGCTTATCAGAAAGTCAGGGCAGAAAAAGAGGGTTACAAACTGAGCAGAGCGGCAGTATTGGATAACTCCGGCGATATAGTGACTATGTGTCATGTTAGAATTAAGCATATCCGGCCGGCCGGGTTGAGGGTTGGATATATACAATGGGGCCCTTTATTACGTTTAAAAAACAATATTATGAGATGCGACCCCGAAACGCTTAAAGAATTGGTAAATTGTTATTTTGATAATCACATTAATGTTTTAAGGATAGTGCCAAATATCTGTGACGATGATTTTGGTAAAAAGATTCTTACCATACTTGAAGCTGCCGGTTTTTGCCTGGTTGAGGTTATAAATCCGTATCTAACAATGATGATTAAGCTTGAAGGCAGTGAAAATGATATTCGCAGCAGGATTCATCGCAGCTGGCGGCGGTATTTAAACAGAGCTGAGAATAATAATATGAATATACGGCAGGGACCGGATGGAGAATTATTTAATATTTTAAAGCAGATATATGTGTCAGCGCAAAACCGAAAAGGTTTTAAGGGATTGGATCCGGATATATTTATAAAAACACAAAATTTGCTGCACGATACTGTCAAGATGAATACTATCGTGGCGTTTTCCGATGGGCAGCCTTTGACTGCTCATTCGACGAGTCATTTAGGCGATATAGCTGTAGGGATTTTAGCCGGTTCAAATGAAAAAGGACTTGAATTAGGCTCATCGTATCTTGTTTGGTGGCAAACTTTACTTGCCGCCAAGAGGTCGGGAATGTTGAAGTATGACCTTGGGGGCATAGATCCTGTAAATAATCCTGAAGTTCATCAGTATAAATTGCGCATGGGGGCCGAAGAGGTAAAATACATCGGCACTTTTGATATATGCAGCAGTCGATTAGTAAGCCGTATGTGGCGGGCTTGCGAGTCTCTTTATAGATTAATCAGGAGATAATGTGTTCACCGAAGAACAAAATAATTCTGCTTCAGCAATTGATGAGAAATCCGGCATGATTCAGGCAGATGTTTATACGAGTTTTGAAAATACTGGAGATATCAAGCAGCAGTGGGATAATTTTATAGAATTAATAGGTTCAGAAATATTTCTAACCTGTGACTGGTGCCGAATCTG
>Ga0105091_10000041_pt1 | contig 41466 bp, 28 predicted proteins | sample PPLLak1March2015_FD_87022 | JGI IMG/M metagenome (GOLD analysis project Ga0105091, IMG submission 87022) | Freshwater sediment microbial communities from Prairie Pothole Lake near Jamestown, North Dakota, USA - PPLs Lake P7 Core (1) Depth... | ecosystem: Environmental > Aquatic > Freshwater >... | reverse complement strand
CTTAGTCAATTGGAATTACGACAAAGTGAACTTACTTTGCCTCGCCGCTCTCAGCGGATTGCCTTAGTCAATTGGAATTATGACAAAGTGAACTTACTTTGCCTCGCCGCACTCGGCGGATTGACTTTGTTCGCTTCGTGGCTTAAAAACTCTGCGTTCTTGGCGATCTCCGCGGTGAAGGCAAAAAAGGGGACACTCTTTTTTCGTAATCCAGATGAGCCAATCTGCACACTATTCCTTTAAAAAAAACAAATTGCCTATATTGCCATCTGACCTCTTTAAAATACATCTCAACAATAACATAACATCTATATAGCCAATAACTTAGATCTTCAAATTAGCTATTTTAAACTTTACGATATTAATTTGAATTTGAAAAGTTTTAGACAGTAATAAATAAGTTATTTCCCAATGACCTTTACGCCTTTTGCCTATGTCTTTTAACTTTTATAATGCATATTCTTTTGTATGCGCTGTTTTTGTAATTAAATAATGTTAAGCCACTACCAATGATGGGAAAGGAGTATACGATGGCTAGAAGTAGTAAGGGAATTGATGAAATTAATGCGAGTAAAAAAGGTGAGAACAAATCCTCAGTCGGCACGCTAAAGCCAGAAGGCAGCAGCAGTCCGGCAGGAAGTAAAACTTCCAAAACTCCTCTGTTGACTCATAAACAAATAGAGGAGAGGGCAAGGGCAATCTGGCGCCAAAAAGGATGTCCTGTAGGACAGGATGAAAAAATCTGGTGCGAAGCAGAAAGCCAGCTAAAAAAGGAACATGGAAGTAAGTAGCTACTGTGTGTTTTTTAAGAAATAAATATTTTCCTGACGGCGAAGGAAGGAAAGGCAATGCGCGTCTTGATGTTGGGATGGGAATTTCCGCCTTATATAAGCGGTGGTCTTGGAACAGCTTGTTATGGATTGACGTGTGCGATGGAGCGTCTCGATTTAGATATTGTAATGCTCCTTCCGACAAACACTCAAAGCCTTGATAATGCTGAGAAGAGCTCAAATGAATCCCAAATTTCTAGTGAAAATTTAAAACGCGTTATTTTCAGAACGGTTCCAAATACGCTTCCAAACCCATATCAAAAATTGCGTCCAATTCGCGTATTCGGGACAGGGCAGGCAGGAGGCTATGACGGCAATCTTCTTGAAAGAGTTTTTGAATATGCACAGCGGTGCATTGAAATAGTTAAAGTAAAATCGTTTGATGTAATCCATGCGCATGACTGGGTTACATTTCCGGCCGCAGTCGCTTTATCAAATGCGCTTCAAAAACCGCTGGTCGTGCATATTCACGCTACCGAATATGACCGTTCAGGTGAGTACATAAATCATGAAGTTTATAAAATAGAGCGTCAGGGAATGGAAGCAGCCACAGCTATCATAGCGGTTTCTAATTATACGGCAGGCATGCTCGCCAATTATTACGGTGTTCCAGGAAATAAAATTCATGTAGTTCATAATGGAATTAATCCAAAAACGATAAATCACAGACCCAATAACCATCGTGAAACTGTGATACTTTTTTTGGGCCGAATTACCTCTCAAAAAGGTCCCGAATTTTTTATAAAAGCTGCCGAGCAGGTGCTGGAGAAACATAAAAATATTAAATTTATTATGGCCGGCTGGGGCGATTTGGCACCAGACATTATTGAAATGGTAGCGGCAAAAAAGCTCGGCTCTAAAATACTTTTCTCTGGTTTTCTAAGGGGTGAACAAGTTGATAAAGCGTATAGTATGTCGGATATATATGTCATGCCTTCTGTAAGTGAACCTTTTGGACTTACTGCTTTGGAAGCAGTTCAGCAGGGTCTTCCTGTAATATTATCGAAGACTACAGGGGTAGGGGAAATATTGCGGGAAGGGGCACTTAAAGTTGATTTCTGGGACGTGAATCGACTTGCAGGACAAATCGTTGATGTTTTAAATAATCCGGGACTAGCCGACAGGCTGCGGGCTAATGCAGAGAATGAAATTCGCAATCTTACCTGGGATGCGGCAGCAAGGAAGTGTCTTTCGGTTTATCATTCAGTTAGTCAGCAAGTTGAAATGCTAAGTCAAAATTGAAGATGAGAATTCTTGCAGATTTGCGGTTTGCAAATTGTGCTTGAAAAAGTTAGAAAGGAAAGTTTATGAGGATTGCGATATTAGCGTGGGAGTCTCTTCATTCTGTGGCAGTTGGGGGGGTAGCCGCGCATTCAAGCGAATTGGCTGCGGCGCTTGCCGCAAAAGGACATCAATTACACTTTTTTACCCGCCGCATGCCGGGGCAATCAGCTCACGAATACATTGATGGCGTTCATTATCATCGTTGTTGTTATCAGGGACATCGCGACTTCGTAGAGGATGTTAATAATATGTGCAGGGCTTTTGTTGACAAGCTCTTCGAAGTCGAAGATTTTGTAGGCAAATTCGATGTCGTGCATGCTCATGATTGGCTGGGAGCCAACGCGATGATATGGATTAAACAGGGCAGAGGGCACAAGACTGTGCTTACGATTCATTCAACTGAATATGACAGGTGCGGCAATGTCTTTTATAACGGACAATCCGCACGTATTCGTGATCAGGAAAGGGCAGGGACATATTGGGCAGACAGGGTTATAGCAGTATCACAAGCCACAAAAAAAGAAATAATGTGGATGTACGAAGTTCCTGATTGGAAGGTGTCTGTAATTGATAACGGGGTTAACTGGAAAAGATTCGATATTGAAGCGGATCCAGGAAGAATTAAACGCGAATACAATATTGCACCTTTGGACCCGACAATACTTTTCTGCGGCAGACTTGCATGGCAGAAGGGCCCTGATATTCTTGTTGAAGCAGTTCCAGTTATCCTTCGCAATTATCCTAATACAAAAATTATTTTTGTAGGAGATGGAGAAATGCGTGCGGGATTACAGGCAAGGGCACAACATCTTGGTGTTATGCACGCGATACGTTTTCTTGGATATAGAAATGGCAATGAGCTTGTAAAGCTTTTTAAATCATGCGATTTAGTTTGCGTTCCCAGCAGAAGCGAACCATTTGGCATAGTTGTCCTTGAGGCATGGAGCGCAAGTAAACCTGTCATCGTTACTGAAAACGGCGGCCCAAATGAATTTATTCGACATGAAAATAATGGTCTAAAAATTTATCCTCGGCCCGATTCTGTATACTGGGGTGTTAACCGCATGTTTTCGAATTTTGAACAGTCGAGACAAATGGGCCGTAACGGCAGAGCATTTCTCGAAGAACGGTTTAGCTGGGAGAAAATCGCTAAACGGACGCTTGAAACATACTATCAGATTTCTCCAGAATCTCTGCCAAAACCTGTTCCGCAAAATTCGGAAAATGACCTTTCAGAAGCACAAATCCAGAATGATTTTGATGAAACTCAAGTAGAAGTAGAAGCTAAAATAATGCTGCCGGAATCTGCTGAGGATTATACCGCAAGTGTTGTTTTAGAGGCTTTGAATGCTAAACAGAGAAATAACGGTTTTGCTCTGCAGCAGAAAGAGCGTTATTTAAAAATTAAAGGCGATTGGGAGGAAGTAACAAATGCGCTTTGTGCCTGCCGTAAAAGATTACGGCAAAGTGGAGAAAAAGTTTCAAAGCCTACTGGTCTTTGCGTGGGATAATAGATGCCTATAGGAAGCTTTTGTGTTGTTCTTCATGGGCATATGCCATACGTTTTAAGGCATGGTGACTGGCCTAATGGCGAGGATTGGCTTTTTGAAGCTGCGGCCGAGACATATTTGCCTATATTATCCATGCTTGACCGCTGTGCTTCTTTGAATTGTAATCCTAAATTGACAATTGGCTTAACACCTGTTTTGCTGGAACAGCTTGTTCAGGAGCGGTTCAAGGAAGGTTTCCAAGAATATTTAGCTGATTATCTTGATCGTGCAAGAGCCGACCGTCAGCAATTTGAAAAGAACGGCCAAGGTCATATGGCATATCTGGCAACCCTTTGGGAACAATTCTATCTTAAATTGGCAGAGCAGTTTAATGATATAGACGGTAATATACCTGCTGCTTTTAAAAAGCATTCACAAGCCGGACACATCGAGCTTTTGACGTCAGCAGCTACACATGGATATATGCCTTTGCTTCTGGAAGATTCATCGATTTACGCCCAATTGCGTGCAGGAATGAATTCTTCGCAGCGTATCCTTGGCTTCAAACCCAAAGGTATCTGGCTGCCGGAAGGGGCTTACAGGCCCGAAGGTAACTGGTCACCAGTTATTCCATGGGGAGATTCTAAATGGAGGTCAGGTATCGAAAGGTTTGTCGCGGATGAAGGATTATCTCATTTTTATGTAGATAATCATCTTCTTAATGGTAATTCGAGAAGTCCGTTTAATGAAGCTATATGGGTTAAAAATGGACAGGGACAAAATTCAAATGTAGCGGCTTTGGTAAGGAATCCTCAAATATGCCAGCTTGTCTGGTGTAAATTTGTTGGATATCCTGCTCACGACGCATATCTCGAGTTCCATAAAAGGCATAGTTCATGGCGGGGCCTTAGATATTGGAAAATAACTGACCGTAAATCTGATTTAGGCCAAAAAGCACTTTATTATCCCGATGATATTCCCGGCAAAATGTATGAACATGTCCAGCATTTCTGCGGCCAGGTCAAGCGGGCTCTTTATGATTACCATTCTCAAACAGGCAAACAGGGGATTGTTGTAGCATGTTTTGATGCAGAGCTTTTTGGTCACTGGTGGTTTGAAGGCCCCAAATTTCTTGAAGATGTTTTGCTGACCTTGAATGCAGACCCGGATGTGAACCTGTGCACGTCACAGGAATATCTGCAAAATCATTCACCAAATAAATGGGTTTCACTGCAATCGGGCTCGTGGGGTGAAGGCGGAGACCACCGTGTCTGGTCCAATACCGAGTTAAAATGGCTTTGGGAAATGGAATACAACTGTGAAGTGAATTTTGGAAAATTGACATTTCATTTACCATGGAGGACTCAGCCTGAAATAAGGAAAATTCTGGAAAAAGCCGGACGGGAATTATTACTTCTACAGGCCAGTGACTGGGCTTTTGTAATCAGCAGAAGGCAGGCCCCTCATTATGGGATGAAACGATTTGTTCAGCATGTAAACCGCTTTGATATTCTGGCTGATATTGCTGAACGACTCGGCGAGGACCGCCATTATCTTCACAAATTAAATGAATCGCAGAAACTTGAGCTCAAGGAAATAGATACCCATGATATTATATTTCCCAAAATAGATTTGAACTGGTGGAATTGTTGATGGGAATGATGAATGAGAATAGCTTTTTTTGCATGGGAAAGCTTATATTCAATACACGTTGGCGGTGTCGCAGTTCATGTAACAGAACTGGCAGCCGCTTTGCATCGCAGGAGACATGAAGTTCATGTTTTCACACGTTTAGGTGAAGGCCAAAGCACTTACTCTGTCGCAGATGGAGTTCATTATCATAGATGCCCTATACAATTGAATCAGGATTTTGTAACAGAGATGAACAACATGGGCAACAGTTTTGTTTATTTTATGCGTCAGACAGAAGCATATCAGGGAGGCCATTTCGATGTAGTTCATGGTCATGATTGGCTTTGCGCAAAGGCAATAGTGCAGGTCAAGAATGATTACGGCCGGCCTGTTTTCCTCACGCTTCATTCTACTGAATTTGGCCGATGCGGAAATAATCAGTTTAATGGACAATCTGGAAGAGTTCGGATGATTGAAGCGGAAGGAGCTTTCTGTGCAGACAGATTAATTGGCGTCAGCGGAAAACTTTGTGATGAAATAAAATCACAATACAAGGTCCCTGATTCGAAATTAAGGTGTGTCCACAATGGGATTAATTGTTCTAAATTTGATGGTTTTATCGACCCTGCGATATGCCGCCGGACTTATGGTATTGGTCCAATGGACCCTATGATTCTATTTGTAGGAAGGATGGTGTTTCAGAAAGGACCGGACCTGCTGGTCGAATCAATTCCTCAAATCCTTCATCAAAGGCCGGATGCGAAGATAGTCTTTGTTGGTGATGGTCATATGAAACAGGCATTGGAGCATCGAGCAAATCAGCTGCATGTAAAACATGCTGTGAGGTTTATCGGAAATTTAGCTCATGATAGTGACCTGGTTAATCTTTACAAAAGCACTGATGTTGTATGTGTTCCCAGCCGTAATGAGCCTTTCGGAATAGTCGTTCTTGAAGCTTGGGCCGCCGGAAAACCTGTTGTAGTTACAAAAAACGGCGGACCGGCAGAAATTGTAAGTCATAATAATGAAGGCTTTATTGTTTACGATAATCCAAACTCGATTAGCTGGGGAATAAAAGAAATTTTTAATAATTTTTCACACGCACGATGGATGGGAGAGCGAGGCAGAGTTAAAGCAGCATTTCAATTTACATGGGATTCCTGTGCAGAACGAACAGAAGGAATTTACAAAGAATTAATTAAGTGAGGTAATATGGAATTAGCTCAAAAATTGAAAGAACTAAGCAAAAATTTATATTGGGCATGGCATCCTGAATTTGTAAAAGTTTTCAGAGACATAGATCCTGATTTATGGCGTCAGGTCAATCACAATCCGGTAGAGTTTTTAGAGCGGCTTGCTCAAGATGTTATTGAACGCGGTTCTCGTGATTCACAGCTTCATAGAAGACTCGATGAGGCTTTTCAAAATCTTCAGGAATATTTACAGGCCAGTGAGGTTTGGGGTGCATGGTTTGCAGGTCCCTTACGCGCTCGACCTGTAGCATATTTCAGCGCTGAATTTGCCGTTCACGAGTCATTGCCGATTTATTCAGGGGGACTGGGAATTCTTGCGGGTGACCACCTTAAAGCAGCATCTGATTTAGGTATTCCTATGGTAGGTATCGGACTGGCTTATACCTCTGGCTATTTTGACCAGTCACTTGATTCCAGCGGATGGCAGCAGGAGCATTATTTTTCGTCCAGTGAGCATGTACTGCCGATGGAACCGGTTAAAAACGAATATAGCCAGCCCTCTAGAATTTCAATTAATATCGAATCTTACCAAATCTGGGTGGGTATCTGGCAGGTCCGAGTTGGACGCAACCTGCTGCTGTTATTAGATACAAATGTCGAAGGAAATTCCGACCAGGACAGAGTTTTAACAAGCCGCTTGTATGCAGGTGACCGGCAAATGCGTATCAGGCAGGAAGTTATCCTTGGTGTCGGCGGTATAAAAGCGCTTAATTTGCTGGGAATCTTCCCTTCAGTAATACACATGAATGAAGGACATAGTGCCTTCGCTTCACTTGAGCTTGCCCGCACCATTATGGAAAGAGATGGACAGATTTATGAAAATATAGCAGAGCAGGCGGCATCTATGGGAGTTTTTACAACACACACTGTTGTCTCAGCGGGACACGACGTATTTGATCCCGAACTGGTCACAAAAACATTAGGGCCTCTGCAGCGCCAGCTTGGCCTTTCGGATAAAAAGCTGCTTTCTTTCGGCCGTCTAAATCCCGACAACGACAAAGAGCCTTTTTCAATGACTATATTGGCGCTTAAGATGTCACGCTATAGAAATGCCGTTTCTGCTTTGCATGCACGGGTTACAAAGGCCATCTGGAGTAAGCTTTTTACGTACGTGCCGGAGCATAATACGCCTATAAACTATATTACAAATGGTGTTCATATTGATACATGGCTGGCTGAACCGATGGCTGAGCTTTATAATAAGCATATCGGAACCAATTGGCGGGAAGTCATGGATGTTCCTTCTACTTGGAGAGCAATTGAACAGATTGATGACAGTGAGTTGTGGGAGAAAAATCAGACACTGAGGGCTCATTTAACTGAGTATGTAAACAGGACGGTAGAGCGCCAGGAATTAGCCCGTGGTCCTGATGCAAACCTTAATTATATAAAAGAGGCAAAGCTCGACCCTAATGCACTTACAATAGGAATAGCACGCCGTTTTACTGGTTACAAGCGTTTAGGTCTATTATTTCAAGACCCTGCTCGTCTGGATCGGCTGATTAATAATCCTGGTAAAAGGGTGCAATTTATTTTTGCCGGCAAGGCACATCCTAAAGACGATGAGGGTAAGCATATAATACAAATGGTCTTCAGGTTCAGCAGGGATCCGAGATTTATCGGTAAAGTAATATTCCTTGAAAATTACGATTTCAATGTATGCCGTCATATGGTTCAGGGTGTTGATGCATGGATTAATGTCCCTCGCCGTCCTCTTGAGGCATGCGGCACAAGCGGTCAGAAAGTGGCCATGAATGGAGGATTGAATATTTCCATATTGGATGGCTGGTGGGCTGAGGCATATGATGGAGCCAATGGTTTCGGTATCGGGACCGGGAGTGAGCATTCTAACTGGGATTTCCAGGACCATATGGATGTTCAAGCCTTGTATCAGGTTCTTGAGGATGAGGTTGTCCCTTTATTTTATAACCGTAATGAGCAGGGCATTCCCCGCGGCTGGATAGCTCGCCAGAAGCATTCTCTTCGCACCCTGACATGGCGTTTTAGTTCACGGCGGATGCTTATCGATTATACCCTGGGATGTTATCTGCCTGCATCCGGCGGTATGACTTCATCAACCTCCATAGATGTCCGTCTGCTTGAAGAATCTTTTGCATTGCCTCCATTCGCAAGGCAGCCATGGCTGGATGCTCTAAATAAATAAAACACACAAATAAGGTAAATATTCCTTGTATTGCACTTTATTAAACTGGAAGCTATGTATATGCCGAATACTATAACTATGCAAAAATTAGAAAAATATATTGATGGTGTGCCGAATATATCTGGTTCGGAAGACGTTATTGCATCAGCAAGGACAAATGAGCAGGTATTTCTGCCTCAAAGCTCTATAGATTGGAAAAATATAAAAAGCTGTTATGCTATAGCTTTGCATATGCACCAGCCTATCATAATTAATCCTGACCAGCAGCTTACAAAGGCTGATGAAATCAGCAATCTAGATAATATGATGAGGCATATGGATACCGGCGATAACCACAATGCTACCGTATTTCACCAGTGTTATAAAAGGATGGGACAATTCATACCAGAACTTATTAACGAGGGTAAACAGCCCCGATGCATGTTTGATTATTCAGGGACATTGCTTCATGGCATGTACAAAATGGGGCTTAACGATGTTTTTGAAGAACTTCAAAAAATAACATGTGATCCCAAATACCGCGGGTGTGTTGAATGGCTGGGAACACCTTGGGGGCATGCGGTCGCTCCCTCAACTCCGGCACAGGATTATCTTCTTCACGTAAGGGCGTGGCAGCAGTTTTTCGCTGCATTATTCGGCCTCGAAGCTTTTGGAAGAGTAAAAGGCTTTTCGCCTTCAGAAATGGCTTTGCCTAATCATCCAGATGTATTTTATGAATTTGTAAAAACATTAAAAGATTGCGGCTATCGATGGGTTCTGGTGCAGGAACACACTGTTGAACATGTCGAAGACGGCTGGGGACTGAAATATCCGCATAGGCCTCATCGTTTAATTGCGAAAAATTCCAGAGGCCAGATGCTTTCAATAATTGCCATTATAAAAACCCAGGGCAGCGATACAAAATTAGTTGGACAGATGCAGCCGTATTATGAGGCAAAGGGTCTCGGACGAATAGACATTGGAGGCAAATCGATTCCTTCTCTGGTTACTCAAATAGCCGATGGCGAAAACGGCGGCGTTATGATGAATGAATTTCCGGGTAAATACAAGGAAACGACGTCTGAGAGCAGCGGCTCGCCTACACCGGCTGTTAATGTGACAGAATATCTTGAATACATCGATTCATTAGGTTTAAAGGAAGAAGATTTACCAGCGATTGAACCGATATTCCAGTATCAAATCTGGCAGCGCTTTAAGGATGGGTCAGGGCCTGAGGCCATGAAGAAGATTATAGATGAGCTTGCGAAAAATGACCATCGTTTTCATATGGAAGGGGGAAGCTGGACAAATAATATTTCATGGGTAAAAGGTTATGAAAAAGTCCTTGGCCCCATGGAGCAGGCAAGCGCCATGTTTAATGAAAAGGTCCTTTCAAAAGGAGTTCCAACTTCTGACCCGCGATTTAGAAAGGCCCTTTATTATTTGCTTTTGTCGCAGACAAGCTGCTATCGCTATTGGGGCGAAGGTGTATGGACGGACTATGGCAGAGAACTATGCCGCCGTGCGATAGAAATAATGAAATATGATTTCTGATTTTTTTTAAAAAACAATCAAACTAATTCCCTCAAATCTTCTATTATATTTTAGTATCACATATTTTTATATTTCTAAAATTTTTAGTGTTATAAAAACGTTTTAGGATGCAGGTTGATTTTAATTTGTTATTGAATTAAAATGCCGGCTCTAATTTAAAATTATTTTTTGAATCCAAACATAAATAGTGGAAAGCAAAGTGAAAAATGGCAAAGAAAAAAGAAAATTGTCCCAACAAAGGAAAATATCTGTCAGGCAAGCGTATTCTGCCTGAGCCGATTTCGAAATCTACAGACATAACTAAACTGATAGATAATATGGACGCATATAATGGCGGAAGATTAAGGGCCGCCTGCCAATTGCTTAAAGAAAAATATTCTCAGAATGATGTTACTATAGGAATGAGTCTGGCAGGTGCTTTAACTCCGGCGGGACTCGGACCATCGGCAATAATCCCGCTGATGAATCATGGTTTTGTTGACTGGCTGGTCGCCACAGGCGCAAATATGTATCACGACATACATTATGCCTTTAATCTACCGATGTTCAGGGGTAGCCATGCCGTTGATGATGTTGATTTGAGGGACAAAGGAGTAACAAGGATTTACGATATCCTTTTTGATTATCAGGATGTCTTGATGAAAACCGACAGGCTCTTCAGAGAGATACTTGTCCGGCCGGAATTTCAAAAAGAGATGGGGACGCGCGAATTTTATCATTATCTCGGAAAAATTTTGAGCGAACTCGAAGAAAAAAATAAGCTTGGGCAAGTTAGCATTCTGGCGGCGGCTTATCGAAACGGTATTCCTGTCTTTACATCTTCACCTGGGGATTCGACTATCGGAATGAATGTCGCAGGCCTTGAGCTGCTGGCTGAAGCATCCGGTTTGGAGGAGGCTTTTAAATTAAAAATTAACCCCAGCATCGATGTTAACGATTCGACTGCGATAATATTGAACGCAAAAAAATATGAAAAAGGCAAAACAGGTGTTATCCTGATTGGGGGGGGCAGTCCCAAGAATTTTATGCTTCAAACTGAACCGCAGATTCAGGAGGTTTTGATGATACCTGAGGCAGGTCAGGATTATGATATAAATGTAACCGATGCAAGGCCTGACACAGGCGGTTTATCGGGAGCACCGCCATCTGAAGCGGCAAGCTGGGGCAAAATTGACCCTACAAAACTGGACGAAACTGTAACGGCTTATCTGGATGTTACAGTTGCGCTGCCGATTATGGCTGCTTATACGATTCAAAACACCAGGCCGAAGAAACTCAAGAAATTGTATTATCGTGCTGAAGAGCTGCATAGAAAGCTCATAAAGGCCTATTTAGAAAATAACAAAGAAGTTGAAAAACTTAGAAAATTAATCAGGCAGTTATTGGACTGAAAACAGGATTAAAATGAAAAAAGAGCTTTTAAAATTAGCATCGAAACACGGAACACCTTTATTTATAGTTGACCACGATGTGATAAGAAAAAATTATCGCACGTTCAAAAAAAATCTGCCAAGGATTCAGTGTTATTATGCAGTCAAAGCTAATTCAAATCAGGAAATCGTAAAGACCCTTTTCGATGAAGGTTCAAGTTTCGACGTTGCTTCCTATAATGAATTTATGCAGATTTACAGGTATATCAGACATTTCGAGGAAAAGGCCAAAGATTTTTACATCTGGGACAAGATAATTTTCTCCAATACGATAAAAGATATGCAGACGCTTAGGGACATTAAAAAATACAGGCCGCTTGTTACATATGATAGCGAAGATGAGTTAAAAAAGATAGCAAAGCATTGCGAAACAGCCGGTCTGGTTTTAAGGCTGAAAGTCCCGGATACCGGCTCACAGGTTGAGATGAGCTCGAAATTCGGTGCTGAGCCCGGAGATGGATATAATTTGATTAAAAAAGCATTTGATTTGGGCCTTGTGGTTGAAGGTTTAAGTTTTCACGTAGGCAGCCAATGCACAAATTTTGACAATTATACTACTGCCCTTTCTATAGCATCCGAAATTTTTAATCATGCCCGCAAAAAAGGCTATAATCTTAAAATTATCGATATCGGCGGGGGATTTCCTGTCCCCTATGACTCACAGGTCCCGAAGTTTGAAAAATTAGCGGCTGTAATAAATTCAGAAATGGAACGTCTATTCCCCAGTGACATAGAAATAATAGCCGAACCCGGCAGGTTTATGGTTGCCACTTCAGCTATGCTTGTTTCAAAAATAATAGGCAAGGCAAGGAGAGGTGGAAAAATCTTTTACCATATAAATGATGGCGTATATCACACGTTTTCTGGTGTTGTTTACGACCATTGGATTCCTAATTTTAGTTCATTTAGAAAAGGCAAAAAAGAAGTTTGCGCAGTTGTCGGGCCTACCTGCGATAGTTTTGATAAAATCTCCGTTTCAGAGCAGCTTCCAGGAAATCTGCAGATAGAAGATTATCTGTTCACCGAAAATATAGGCGCATACAGCATTGCTTCAACGACAAAATTCAATGGTTTTGATGGCGCCAAAATCCTGCACCTTAATAATTGACCTTTCAATAGCGATTTTATAGGTCTTTTTGCTTTTATTTTCGTTCCGATACTTTATATCTTTATCTTTAAGTCCCCTCTTTTTGAAGTCGATAAATCCTTCTGATTCGGAAGAACTCTGTCAAAATGAAGGGACTTTATGGAAAATCAAGACCCGATAATTTCGCAGATTATTAAAGAGAATATTCTCGATGAGGCTGCTCTTCAGAAGGCAGTTGCCCAGCAAAAGCAAACTGGTCAAAGCCTTATAAGTGTGCTAAAAAAATGCAATCTCGCAGATGAAGAACAGCTCACAAGAATTACTGCGGTGACACACAATATTGAGTTTGTAAATCTTTCTCCTGATATGATAGACCCAATGGCTGCCCATTTACTTTCATATGAAATGGTCAGCAAAAGCAGCATTATACCAATTAAAAAAGAAGGAAAACGGCTGATTGTCGCAATGAGTTCTCCATTAAATTTATCTATTCGTGACCAGATAGAGATAAAGACCGGCTATGAAGTTGTTCCTGTTGCAGCTTCGCCAAACGCCATAAGGACCGCGATTCATTATCATTTCAGTGTTCGTGATGTAACAAAGCAGACAATTGTTTCGATGCGTCTTAAACAGGAACCCGGACAGGGGGCCGAAGATGACAAGCTGCTTGAAAGCAAGCTTACGGAAGTTGAAAGGGAAGCTGCAAAAGTTGTTGATTCTCCGATTACACGTCTTGTCTCATCGATAATAAACGGAGCTATTGATGCGCGCGCAAGTGATATTCATCTTGAGCCCAGGGAATCAGATATGAGGGTCAGATACAGAATCGATGGTATTTTGCATGATACGCTAAATGTGCCCGCCTCGGCCCAGCTTGAGGTTATATCGCATATAAAGATTATGTCTGAGATGGATATTTCAGAAAAAAGGGCGCCCCAGGACGGCCATATGTCTGTGCAGCACGATGGCAAGGATTATGACCTGCGTGTCTCATCGTTGCCGGCTACCGGAGGCGAAAAAATTGTAATGAGAATCCTGGACAAATATTCATTGAAGTGGTCTATCGATTCAGTTGTAAGTTCACCTCAGGATAATCAGAAATTCAAAAGAATGGCGGCCAACCCTTATGGAATGATTCTGCTGACTGGACCCACAGGCTGCGGAAAGACCACTACTTTATATGCTTTGCTGCAAATGCTTAATATCCCTGAAAGAAACATAGTAACTGTGGAAGACCCTGTCGAATACAGGCTATCGGGTATCACGCAATTGCAGGTAAAGCCGGTCGCAGGAGTGACATTCGCATCTGCACTTAGAAGTATTGTCAGGCAGGACCCCGATGTAATTCTGATAGGTGAAATACGCGACCCGGAAACGGCTGAAATAGCAATCAGTGCTGCTTTGACAGGTCATTTAGTTCTCAGCACATTGCATACAAACGATGCGGCCGGTGCGATATCGCGCTTAATAAATTTAGGTGTTGCTCCTTTCCTTGTCGCCTCAGCTTTATTGGGAACAGTTGCACAGCGCCTTGTGAGAACTATTTGCGATAAATGTAAGCGTCATTATGAAGCTACTGTCGAAGAGTTAAAAACGATATACGGCAAATCTTTTGAGAATAGAAGCATTCAGCTTTATCGGGGTACCGGATGCAATAGCTGTCGAAATACCGGCTATCGCGGCAGAAGGGGAGTATTTGAGATACTCACCGTCAGCCCTCAGATTCGCAAGATGATAGCAGATGGATGCAGCGATGGACAAATTAAGCAGCAGTCAATTCATGAATCAATGAGAACTCTCACTAAAGCAGCTATTGACGACATGCTTGCAGGCAATACAACAATTGATGAGCTTATGAGGGTTGTGGATTTGAGGGTGGATTAATGGCTGTTTACAGTTATGTCGCCAAAGATGAAAAAGGTACGATGCTAACAGGCACCTATACAGATGTGGAAAATGCCTCCGTTCTTCGCAATGAACTGGAAAAAATAGGTTATGTTCTTGTCAAAGCACGACGAGGCAAACATGATTTCAAAAAAAATAAAGGAAGAAAAGTCAAGCAGTCGGAAGTCGCTACGTTAGCATACAAATTTGCCGGAATGTATTCGGCGGGACTTCCAATTCTAAGATGCCTTGAAACATTAGAGCAGCAGGCAGATAACCCCGCATTTAAGAGCATCTTGATGGAAGTTAAGGAAGATGTGGGGACAGGATTAAGTTTGAAGGCTGCTTTCACTAAACACAAAGGAATATTTTCAGATTTCTTCCTGGGGATGGTTGAGGCCGGCGAAATAGGCGGCAAACTTGGGGACACACTAACAATGAGTGCCTCTTACCTTGAAAAACAGGTTGCGCTGAAACAAAAAATCAAAGCGGCATTTACATATCCCGCGATGGTTACAATTATGTGCTTAGTTGTAGTGACTTTTCTTCTTGCCTTTGTGATTCCTGTTTTTTCTAAATTGTATGCCCAGGTAAAGGCTCCAATGCCCGGACCGACACTTATTCTTATTGCCGTTAGTGTATTTGTAAGGCATTGGTGGTGGGCAATAATTATTTTTGCAGGAGTATCAATCCTTGTTTTTAAAAAATTATTTCAAAATTCAATATTCAGGGCCAAATGGGACAATTTTAAACTCAATATGCCGGTGTTCGGAAGGCTGAATAAAATGCTTGTTGCTTCGCATTATATTCGAACATTTGCGATGCTTTCATCAGTTGGTGTATCTGTCATAAAATCGCTCGAAATGGCAAATATGGTTGCACATAATCATAAAGTCTCCGAAATTACCGCCCAGATGCACAAGGAAATACAGGCAGGAACGCCTTTATCAGCTTCATTAAAAAAGTATGATGTTTTCCCGCCTGTGATAATTCAGATGGCATCTTCGGGTGAAGAGGTAGGAATGCTGCCGGAGATGCTTGGCAAAGGCGTCGAGATTCTTGATAAAGATATTGAAAGATTAATAAACTCATTACTTGTAAAACTTGAGCCGATTTTGACACTCACTATGGGCCTGATTGTTGCGTTAATTTTAATGGGTGCTTATCTGCCGATGTTCGATTATATGGGTCATTTGAAATAAAGTCCCATAAAAGTTTTAAACTAAGCGACATTTAAATATTACATATTCCTAATCCTTATTTGAGAGTATTTTTGATTAAGTAGTGTGATTTTTACGTCGAATTAAGATTAGTTTAGTATAGATTGTGCAATTTAAATAAGCGGGATTATTTAAGGAGAAACAAATGCGGAGTAGAAGAGGTTTAACGTTAATAGAACTGTTAATTGTAGTTATTATTCTCGGTGCACTGGCGGCGATTGCCATACCGAGAATAACGGTTAGTGCCAGCACGGCCAAAGCCAATGCCTGCAATACGAACGTAGACACCCTCAATACATCTATAGAGATGTATAAAATGGATAACACAAGTGGTTCATATCCGGCTGCACTGACTGATATAACCAATGACCCGAATTATTTCCCCGATGGTGCTCCCTCTTGTCCATTTGGCACAGCTTATTCATACAGCACAACCACACATCGTGTCACGTTCCATAGCCATTAATTTACGCTTGGAGACCAGGAACGTTAAACCTGGGTGATGATATTTGGGACATTTGATGGGATGGCTGCAAGCGTCTTGCGCCATCCCTTTTAATTTTATATGTGAAATTATGATATTGAGAAAATCAGGTTACAGTTTGGCAGAGATGGTTGCGGTTATCATGATTATAGGGGCTCTTGCCTTTATAGCCATACCGCAGTTAAATTTTGCCGCACTGCATCATAAACAGGCAAGCACAATTGCCAAAAGAATAGTGACGGACCTTCGCAGGACCCGTGCATTAGCTATTTCAAATGCGGCAATTAATACAGCCGGGTTTCGTCTGCAGATGCTGGGCTCTGCACCTTATACTGCATATCAAATCGTTGACGCAAACTCAGGGACTGTTATAGAAATTCAAAACATAGACTCCCCGATATCCTGCACAGGAGGCTCGCAGTTTAAATTTGGTTCTTTAGGGAATCTTCTTTCCGGCAGTGATACATCTTTGTCAGTTTCTTCAGAAGGAAGGGCCTATACAATTACAATCATATCTGCGACAGGTTTGGTGCAATGTATTGAAAGTTGAAGCAATGTTTACGAAGATATCAAAACCTAAATCTTTTCGAAAAGGGCTAAGTATAATCGAAGTAGCGATGGCATCAGCCTTGCTTATTATTGCAATGATTCCGATTTTAAAATCGTTGACCAGAGCCAATATGATGTCAAATGATCTTGAGACAAAAACTCAATGTCTGATTCTCGCCAAGGGTATACTAGATGACATAAGAGCCCGTTCAATTTACAATTTCGGTTCATCGGGTTCATTTACCGCTAACAATGTTGTTTTAAACGGCTCATATCTCTGCAATATTATAGACAATGAAATTAGCACGGATTTAAAACAAATCACAGCATCCGTTGGCCGTGATGAAAATGGTAACGGAACCCTTTCATCCGACGAGCTCGAAGTTAGTTTGACTACGTGTTTTGCCAAACGTTGGTAGCTTATAGGACCATCTTTAATACTCATGTATTTAGTTGGTCATCTATTTAATTTTGTCCTATAAAAAACATATAATTCTATCAGCATCTGAGTTTTTATGCTTTTTTTATATATGTGCAGCAGCCCACTTTTAATCATTAAATTCGACAACGAAGCCCCTTTTTAATGCCGAAAAAAGAATTGAAAATGAAAGTATTTTGCGCATAGAAAATGAAAAACAGAGATTCTAAAAAACGATTCCGGCCGGCCTTAACATTGCTCGAATTAGTTTTAGCAATGGTAATGGTGACCATTATTTTTGCCGCTGTTTTGCCGCAGTTTGCAATGATAGGAAACAACTGGGACAGCAAACAGGGGACTGCCGAAGCCCTTCAAAATGGCAGGGTCTTTATAGACGATATCAGCAGAAATCTCTCAAAAGCTAAATATATAATTGCTGTAAGCGATTCTTCAGCGGCCAACGGATATATCGAGTTCACTGATAACGGGGTGGATGTCAACAGGTATGATATTCACTCGGGAAATAATTATATCGAGTACGGTCCGGTGGGCGCTCTTGCGGACTTGGCTGGGCCGGTAAGTTCACTTAAATTTGCATGTTACGATGCGTGTAATCTTGATACAGCTTTATCGCCGGTTACAGATGTTAACGTAATCCGCACGATTAAAATTGATGCAGCTTTTACAAATTCAGCTTCGATGGGCCAGACAAAAACTTTCACATCCTGGGCGTATTTACGAAGTAACGGCATTGGAACTGCAGCAGGTTCGTGGCATACTCTTTACGATTATACCGCGGCAATTCAGGATATAAATGTTTTTGCTTATAAGAGCGACAGTGCAGGAGGAAGCACTCCTCCTGCAAATTTAGTTACTCCTGCCGATTCGTCTGTTTTTAATCCTGGTGAATACGACAAAATTGAAGCAGATGATGGTTCTTTTCAAGAATATGCAGCTTCTCAAAGCGGCAGATATGCCATAATGAGATTTAAAATCTTTATAAATGAGAGTAAAAGCTTAGTTTCTCGCATTGATGTTATCTGGAACGGAAAAGGGATTAATGCTAAAAGCAGTGCTGTGGATGGTTCAATACTATATATCTGGAATTATGCTGCTGATAGTTATGAGCAATTGCAATTATCAGCTAATACTGAGGCGGAAATAACACTTACCGGGACTATTAACAGCAATGTCACCAATTATATTGGAGGAACCGGTCAAAACACAATTTCTGTTCTCGTTTCCAGCGCGGATAAACGCTCCGGCAGCTCCGCATGTGAATTATATACAGATTACATTAAAGCCGAAGTAATCGGACAGAATGTTGGAATTTATCCGTAATATTATGAAAAAAGAAAAAAGAAATAATGGCACAGTATTTTTGGTTGTCGTTTTTGCAATCGCTTTGCTTGCGACAATTACTGTAGGCATTTTAGTAATGACAACTGAAGAAGCGCAGCTTATGCAAAATCAATTATATGGAGCTGATGCAATGTGCATAGCTGAGGCAGGATTAAATGATGCGTTCGCTCAAATACGTGCGGACTCAAGCTGGATGACCGGTTTTAGCGGAAAACCATTTAATGGCGGCTCTTATACAGTGACCGTATCAGGAGCTTTGCCGAACAGGACTATTGTTTCTACAGCTTCTTCGTCACAGGGGTATGCGGCAAATATGAAGGCTGTTGTGACTATCGGGACAAGTTTGCCATACGTTATTAGAATCGATAGCTTGAGGGTTAATGAATGAGGTTTGTAGAAAAAACAGTTGCGGGTATTGATATTACACAGGAAAGAATAAGCATAGCTTTGCTTAAACAAGGCAAAAACGGGCCAACACTGATTAAGTCCGCTTCTGCAGCCGTTCCTGCAGGCGCGATTCAGAACGGCAATATTGCTGATGCCGGATTACTTGCCAAAACTATAAGGGATCTGAAGGTCCGCGGCAGGATTTGGACAAATAGGGCAGCAGTTAGTTTATTTGCCAGACCTGTTATTTCACAGATGATAGAGATGCCAAAGCAGATGCCTGCAAATCTCACTCAATTTGTTAGAGGGGAAATGAAGCATTGCGCAGCATTGCCCGGCGGCGATATTGTGCTTGATTACTGTTCGCTTGGCGCCAACAGGCGTTCGGCTGAGAAAAAAGTTTTGGCGTTTTCAGCAGAAACAGGAAAGGTAACTGAGCTTTTAAATGTTTTAAATCGCGCTGGTTTTTCAGCAGAACTTATAGAACCGGCTATATTATCTTATTTGCGTGCAATAGCTGATAAGAAAATTACCGGCCGCACCGGCTTCAATGTGCTTGTAGCTGTTTTGCGTGAGAATACCTTGACATTGTGCGTTTTGCGAAATGGAACAATTGATTTCATCCGGACAAAAGAAGCAAAGCAAAAATCGACTGCTTGTGAAGAAATATTTAAATGGCTGGGTGATGAAATAACAGAGATTCAAAAATTCTACAGTGTTGAATTCATAGAAAATACAGGAAAATGGGATATTACAATTTTTACCGATACGGTCCTTCCTGAAAATGCTGATACGGTTTTGAAATCAAAGTTTCAGACCGGCTCTTTGCAGGTAAGGTCTTCAAATGATGCTTATTTGGACACGATTGTTGATAATCAAAAATTAAGTCATAAAAATGAGCAGCCCTCGGCAGTAGCTGTAGGGTTAGCTATGCATCTTTTAACCCAGCAGCATGAAGATGTCAGATTGAACCTGATGCCTCCCCAGATAATTCAGATAAAAGAAATTAAGAGGGAAGCATTGATTGCTGCTAATATATTTGCGGTTTTACTGCTGCTTATCATCATTGCTGTTGATGTCCCTTCTTATTTCTCTGAGAATATAACCCGAACAGCCGCAGCAAAAACTTCCCTTTTTTCAATCGAAGATACAGATTTTATAATTGAGAAGAACCAGCAGCTTGATCAACGGCTGCAATCATTATCAAATCGCATAGCCGGCATATCCCATATATCATCATTACACAATGATGTTAACTGGACAGAATTATTCGATAGTATAAGAAAAGCAGCCCCTGCATCAGTTCGCATAAACAGTTTGTTCAGCACAGATGGTTCAAGGATGCATATCTACGGGCTGGCTTTATCTAACGATGCTGTAAATACTTTTGTCAACTCATTGGAAAAAGCCCCTCAAATCACATCAGTATCGCTTTTGGAAACCAGTAAACAGGAAGGGGACAAAGGGTACATAAGATACCAGATTGGCTGCAGGCTTGCCGTAAAGAAAGGTAAAGGCTGAAATGTTAGCTGAGAAGTTTACACAAATTGAGCATTCGCACAGACGCGTTTTATTGTCTGCTATAATTCTAATTGCCGGATTTGGGCTTTATAGATGGATATATGCCCCATTTAACAGCCAGCTCTTTGCGGCACAGCTTTATAATTCATCTCTCAATCAGGCTATTCATAAAGCCGAAATGATATCTAATCTTCAGGAAATTAAAAAGAGCAAGATTGATGAATTAAAAAAAGAATCTGATAGATTAAGAAACCAGCTTTTTACCAGTAATGAAATGAGCCAATTTTTTGCTTCATTGCCGTCGATTGTTTTTCAGGCAGGCTGTGTCACTCAATCCATTAGCCTGATTCCGGAGACTCAGAAAAATCAGGCTGATAGTTCATCTATAACTCCCAAAAAAGCTATGGTCACTTTTTTAGGCGCATACAGCAATGCGGCAGCGTTTTTTGGCCGTTTGCAGAATTCAGATAAAAAAATCTGGATTGAGTCAGTGAAAATGGATACCGCTGCCGGGGGAAAACTGAAATGTCAGGCGCTCCTGACAATCTATTGCATAGAACGTGCGGAGAATAATTTATATGATTAAACATATAATGATATTGTTAATATTTACCTTTGTCTTTATGAATATATCTGCTGCTGGCGAGCAATCTGTAAATCAAATAGCAAATGACGCTTCAAATGATCCGTTTAGCGGCGGCTTCGGAGAAATTGCACCCCACACGCAGCAGGATTTTACACCTAATATAGATACACAGTATCAACGGGTGCCGTTGTCTGTTCGCACGGTTACATTGAAATTTCTTAAAGCAGTGAACCTTAAAGCTGCATTGGACGCAATGTCTTCTGAATACGGCAGCATCAGTATTGATGAAAGCACAAATACTATTATTGTTTGTGACACAAAGGAAAATGTTAATTTGATACTTACAGAAATAAAAAATGCAGATAAAATGCCCAGCCAGGTAATTATTGAAGTCGTTATTATCGATGTCGAGCTTGGCGATGACACAGAAATAGGTGTTGATTGGGATATTTTGAGCACCGATAATAAAGATTTCAGTTATCGTCAAAGTATGATTTTTCCCAACCGCTTTGGTATTGTTCCTCCAGACGAGGATCACCTCGATAATATGACTGCTTATCAAAATATAGGAATAGGCGGCGAGATAGCGATTGTCACTGATGACATTCGCAATGTCCTAAATGTTCTGCAGGAAAAGAGGGATATAGATATCCTCGCCAGTCCGCGTGTAATGGTCGTCAGCGGTCAAAAAGCAAGTATTAAAACTATAGAGCAAATCCCATATCAGGAAGTCACGCAGTCAAGCGGCGGCGGTGGCGGCAATTATGCTATTACTTCTACTCAATTCAAAGATGTTGGTGTTACAATGGAAGTAAAAGCTACAGTTACTGATGAAGAAAAGATATTGCTGGTTATAAGCCCCAGCCAGAGCGTGACTACCGGGTTATCAGTAGGCGGTGTTCCTATAATTGATAAACGTGAAGCCACCACAACTCTGCTTATGGATGATGGACAAGTGGCAGTAATGGGCGGTTTGAGAAGGCAGGAGACACAAATTATAAAACGTCAGATACCATTACTTGGTGATTTGCCGCTGATTGGTTTTATATTTTCAGATAATCACAAGATAACCCGCAATTCCGAGTTGATTGTGCTTTTATCTCCGCATATTCATAATAATGAAAAAATTCCGGCCAAGGCTATGGAAAGATTTAACGAAATAAGAAATAAACCTATTCTTTCGCTGCCTGTCGATCACAATTGTCCATGGCCCTATAATAAATAAGATTATATAATCAGATTTTTTGCTAATCTGAAGCGGCTTTTGGGTCGATAAAAAGCAATAAGCAGCGAGGGCCTGTAATCTGCAAACAGAAAAGGAGAAATAGCGATGTTTGGATTATTTAAATCAGGTAAAAAGTCAGATAAACCGAAAATTCTCATTGTTGATGATGAGACCGATTACGTAACAACAATACAGCAGCACCTCGAATGGAGCAATTATCATACAGTTGTGGCTGTTAACGGCAAAGAAGGGCTGGAAAAAGCATCCGCTGAGCATCCCGACATTATTCTCCTGGATACAAATATGCCTGTTATGAATGGGCATGAAACCCTTGAGAATATGAGCAAAAATCCCGAGCTTAAAGGCATACCGGTTATTATGGTTACTGCAGCCTGCGAAATGGATGATATTGCAACTGCTTCATCATTTGGTGTCGTTGATTATATTGCAAAGCCGTTTGATTTCGCCGAATTGAAGGAAAAAATTGCCAACGCACTTGCAGGTAAAAAAGCTCTTAGCGGCGTTTAAATTTTAAATACCTTTTAATTTTGTGTTTGCTGCAGCTGCTGAGTTGTTTCCGGTTCGCAAGCCGATGCCTTAATAGGCAGCAGAAAATGCATAACTGTCCCTTTTCCAAATTCCGATTCTACCCAAATTCTCCCGCCATGCTTTTCAACTATATCCTTTGAAATAGCCAATCCTAAACCTGTGCCGCCTGTCTTGCGATTGCCGTTGCCGAGTTGCTGAAATTGCTGGAATAACTTTGGCAAGTCTTCCTGTTTCATTCCGCAGCCTGTATCAATAACAGAAACGCGAATAGAATTTTCTATTTTTCTGGTAGCTATAGTAATACTACCTTTATCCGTAAATTTCATTGCATTGCTGACCAGGTTTGTGAGCACCTGTATCATTTTATCACTATCAAAAGAAACTTTCGGCAAAGATGTGTCCAAGGCCATCTGAAGCTCAACACCTTTCTTGCTTACCACCCCATTCATCGTATTGTATACGGTTTCAATAACATTATTTATATTGTTGTCCTGCATGTTGAATTTGGCTCTGCCTGACTGAAGTTTCTGGAAATCAAGAACATCGTTAATAAGCCGCGCCAGGCGATCAATATTTCGCTGAGCGATTTCCAGGATTTCACGTTGTTTGCTTTTAATGCTTCCTGCGGCTCCATCCATAATCAAGGCAATATCTTCCTTTATTATTGTAAGCGGTGTTCTTAGCTCATGAGAAACAGTTGAAATAAATTGAGATTTGAGGTCCATTGCTTCTTTGATTTTCTTATCAGCTTCTTTTCGTTCTGTGATATCACGTATAACACCGATTGAACCGGTTATTCTGCCATCCGGGTCTTTTAGGACACTTAGCGAAACGTCAACTTCTATTATTTCGCCGTCTTTTTTAAGCATCTGTGTCTCTAAATGATGCTGTATCCCTTTTTGCCTTACTTCATTTGTCCTTATATTTTCCCAGGCGCCTTCAGGATAAAGTGAGCGAATCGGCTTCAAAAGCAGCTCATTTTTTGTCATTCCAAGCAGATTTTCAGTGAATTTATTCCAGGAAATCAGCCGCTCCTGCTCGTCTGCCATTGTTATGGCTACTGCCGAATTTTCGAATATGGTTCGATATCTTTCTTCAGCAATTTGCAAGGCACGTTCCGCCTGCCTTCTTTCTGTTACATCCTCATATGTCCCCATGATTCCTACAACTTTTCCATCTGAATCGTGCAGCGGGACTTTATTCATGTCCAGCCATGCCTGCCTGCCGTCAGCCTGAAGCTGAGCTTCTGTTACATGATATTCCGCCGAATTTGTTTCCATTATCCGAAGATCAAAGTTCTTATAGCTTTCGGTTTCTTCCTCCCGCCATGGCAGATCATTATCTGTTTTTCCAATTATTTCCTCGGGTGAAGTCAGGCCGGCATGTCTTGCGAAAACGGTATTGCATCCCATATAAGCTAGATTGCGGTCTTTCCAAAAAATTGCCTCAGGAATGCTATCCATTACCAGCCGCAGCATCTGTTGTGATTCGTGGAGTTTTTCTGCGACTTTTTTCCGCTCTATGGCATAAAGACTCGTTCTTACAAGCGATGTCTCCATTGCCGGGCCTTTGACCAGGTAGTCTGAGGCGCCATTCTTTATAGCTTCAAGACCTGTTTCTTCATTCTCAAGACCGGTAAGCACGACTATGGGTATATTGGAATTAACGCTGCTGACACTGCGGACTGTTTCAATTCCATTGCTGTCGGGAAGGCCCAGGTCCAAAAGCAAAACATCGAATTGCTTTGTCTTTAAAAGGTTAATGCCATCAGCAAGGCAGGAGGCGGATTCAACAATAAATTTAGCCATTTTGGTGCTCTTAGCCAATGCTCGTTTGACTAAGCGGACATCTATTTCGTCATCATCTATTTGTAAGACCTTTATCTCGCCATTCATTGTTTTCACCGCAAAGAACGCTGAGTACTCAGAGATTTATTAATTTATTTTTTTCCGCGGCCTCTGCGAACTCCGCGGTAAATTTTCCTTAGTTCCGATAACTAATGCAGTTTTTGAACATTGCCCCTGTTTCCGTTGTTACGGTTATCGGCAAATTAGAAGGGCTATTTCAGAAGAAAAAAACGATTTTTTTAAATGATGAAAGGCAGGATTTAGCAGTTTTATTTATGTTTTTTATAATTTGACATCAGGTTAGTAAAGGATTCAAACAGATAATTGGAATCATGAGGGCCGGGTGAGGCCTCAGGATGGTATTGAACGCAAAAAGCGGCAAGCTTTTTACATCTAAATCCCTCGAGGGTGTTGTCATTTAAATTAATATGTGTAAGTTCGACATCTTTGTCTTTGAGAGAATTAATATCGACACAGAAACCGTGATTCTGGGAGGTTATCTCAACCTGCTTGGTTTCCAAGTTTTTGACCGGGTGATTTGCCCCGCGGTGACCAAATTTAAGTTTGTATGTCTTTGCTCCAAGTGCCAATCCGAGAATCTGATGGCCAAGGCATATTCCGAAAATCGGGACTTTACCTAAAAGCAGCCGTGTGTTTTCCACCGCATAAGTGACCGCGGCCGGATCGCCAGGGCCATTACTTAGAAATACTCCATCCGGCTTATGTTTAAGGACTTCTTTTGCTGATGTGAAGGCGGGAACCACCTGAACATCGCAGCTGTGGCTAACGAGCAGCCGAAGTATATTTTGCTTTATTCCAAAATCATAAGCTACAACCCTGTATTTAGAACGTGGCACGGCCATCCTGGCCCTGTCTTCAGGGGCTGAAAGCCCTTGCCACACTGGTTTATTCCATTTATAAGGCTTCTTTGATGTTACATCTTTGACTATATCTCTGCCGACCAGTCCCGGATAATTAGAAAGTTTCTTTTTAAGAGATGATATATTAAAGTCATTTGACGAGATAATACCGCGCATCGCTCCTTGAGTGCGTATGTGTTTTACGAGCTTTCTTGTGTCTATACCCGCCAGACCTACTACATTATTTGCCTTTAGATAATCACTTAATGATTCTTCGTTTCTCCAGTTGCTCGGGTATTGGCAATTTTCTTTGACGATGAAGCCGGCGGCAAATACTTTTCTAGATTCCACATCCGGACCATTGGTTCCATAATTTCCTATTAGCGGATATGTCATCGTAATTATTTGTTCGTAATAAGACGGGTCTGTTGTGATTTCCTGATAACCAGTCATACTCGTATTAAAAACAACTTCGCCGCATTTTTCTCCACGTGCGCCGAAGCCTGTTCCTTCGAATACTGTTCCATCTTCAAGCAATAGGATTGCCTTCATGACTCAAGACCTCCTTTGCTATGATGCAATTGAACACATTTAACGTCTATGCGTTCCTTTTGCAGCGCTTCAATTGCCTTAACGACTGCAATTGCGCCCCTAATTGTTGTCACATAAGGCACCTGTTTATCAAGTGCTGTTCTTCTTATGACAAATGAATCGCTTACAGTCTGTTTGCCTATTGTTGTGTTTACAATAAGGTCAACTTTTCTATTTATGATTAAATCGAGAATATTAGGTCTGCCCTCGCTTACTTTAGGCACAAATTCAGATCCAATATTGTGGTTAATCAATGCTATACATGTTCCTTTTGTTGCAGTAATTTTGAAACCCATGTGATGCAATTTGCGTGCGACTTCAACTGCCCTGGGCTTATCGGCATCTTTAACGCTGAAAAGCACTGTGCCTCTGGTAGGCAGCGCGTTTCCTGCGGCTATCTGACTTTTTGCATAGGCAATGCCGGCTTCACCTGCTATTCCCATTACCTCGCCGGTCGAGAGCATTTCAGGTCCAAGGATAGTATCTACTCCGGGGAATTTGAGGAATGGAAATACCGCTTCTTTCACTGAATAATGCTTTGGCCAGACCTCTTTGGTAAATCCAAGCTCATCAAGAGTCATCCCTGCCATAACTTTCGCAGCCAGCTTGGCCAAAGGAATACCGATTGCCTTGCTGACAAAGGGGACTGTTCTTGACGCGCGGGGATTGACTTCCAGGACGTAAATTTCCCCATCTTTAATTGCATATTGTATATTTATCAGGCCCAGAACCTTTAATTCCATAGCCAGCATTTTGGTCTGCCGCATTATTTCATTTATCGTTTCCCTGCTCAGTGACACTGGCGGAAGGGTGCAGGCACTGTCTCCTGAATGCACGCCTGCCTCTTCGATATGCTCCATAATTCCGCCAATCACTACTCGCTTTCCATCGCATATCGCGTCGACATCTAATTCTGTGGCGTCATCGAGGAATTTATCAATTAAAACAGGGTGTTCACCTGAAACTTCAATGGCTCTTTCTACACAGCTTTTCAGCGCCTGTTCATCGTAAACGACTTCCATTGCGCGCCCGCCGAGCACAAAAGATGGCCTAATCAAAAGAGGATAACCGAGTTTATCAGCGATTTTTACTGTCTCCTCATATGACATTGCCGTGCCCGACATTGGCTGCAGCAGCTTTAATTTTTCAACTACTTTGTTGAATCGCTTGCGGTCTTCGGCCTTATCAATGCTGTCAGGGCTTGTTCCTATGATTTTGACACCTGCCTTTTCAAGAGGCACGGCGAGTTTTAAAGGCGTTTGCCCGCCGAACTGAACAATAACACCATCGGGCTTTTCTTTTTCAACTATCGACATAATATCTTCGAAAGTCAAAGGCTCAAAATAGAGCCGGTCTGATGTATCGTAATCTGTAGAAACCGTCTCAGGATTGCAGTTGACCATTATCGATTCAACGCCAATTTCCTTTAGCGCAAATGCCGCGTGAACGCAGCAGTAATCAAATTCAATTCCCTGGCCGATACGGTTTGGCCCTCCGCCTAGAATGATGATTTTCCGATTTTTAGTAGGCTTGGATTCGCATTCACTTTCGTAAGTGGAATACAGGTAAGGTGTCGTCGCCTCGAATTCCGCGCCGCATGTATCCACCCGCTTATATACAGGATTTATTCCCGAATTCTGTCTCAATTTCCGGAATTCACCTTCATTCATTCCTGTCAAATGCGCCATATATTTGTCGGCGAATCCGTATTCTTTTGCCTGTCGTATCAAAGCTGCGTCTAATTTGGCCTTTCCCGCCGACTTTATTTTTTTCTCAAGCTGCACGATATCTTTTATATTGTTCAAAAACCAAGGGTCTATTTTTGTAATTTTAAAGATATCTTCGATGCTTATTTTTCTGCGAATTGCCTCTGCCACATACCAGATTCTGTCCCAAAAAGGCATCCGTAGCTTGTCTTTTAACTGCTTAAGTGAAATGGTGCTGTCTATAAACTTGTTATCTAATGAATGCCTGTCGATTTCAAGAGAGCGGACTGCTTTTCCAAATGCTTCTTTGAAGGTTCTGCCTATCGCCATCGCCTCGCCGACTGATTTCATCTGAACTGTCAATGTAGGGTCGGTTCCGCGGAATTTTTCAAATGTAAAGCGGGGCCATTTTACAACGCAGTAATCAATAGTAGGCTCGAAACATGCAGGCGTCTTTTTTGTAATATCATTTGGTATTTCATCCAACGTGTACCCCACTGCCAAAAGCGAAGCGATTTTAGCAATCGGAAAACCAGTTGCCTTCGATGCCAAAGCTGAGCTTCGGGATACTCGCGGATTCATTTCGATTACATAAAGCTTGCCATTCTCGGGATTTACGGCAAACTGAATATTAGAGCCGCCTGTCTCAACACCTATAGCACGGATAATTTTAATTGAGGCATCCCGCATTATCTGGTATTCCTTGTCCGTGAGTGTTTGTGCAGGCGCTACAGTGATACTGTCTCCCGTGTGTATACCCATAGGGTCAAGATTTTCAATCGGGCATACGATGACGACATTATCCTTGCGGTCCCGCATTACCTCGAGTTCGAATTCCTTCCAGCCGATTACCGATTCTTCAATGAGAATTTCATGCTTTGGGCTTAAATTCAAACCCCAGTCTACACACTTGCGGTATTCCTCTTTATTGTAAGCAATATTTCCGCCTGTGCCTCCGAGGGTGTAAGAAGGCCGGATAATTGCGGGTAATCCAATATAATCAAGCAGTGATTCCGCTTCCTGCCAGCTATGAATATAACCGCTCTTGGGCACTTCAAGACCGCAATCCTGGATAGTTTTCTTGAAGAGGTCTCTTTCCTCTGCACGTTTAATACTTGCCAGATTTGCACCAAGCATGCGAATGTTGTATTTTTTTAATATGCCTCTTTCAGCCAGTGCAACAGCGGTATTTAGTCCTGTCTGGCCGCCGAGTGTCGGCAGAAGACTATCCGGCCGTTCAATCTGTATAATTTTTTCAATGATTTCCGGCGTTATTGGCTCAATATATGTCCGATCGGCAAAATCAGGGTCGGTCATTATTGTAGCGGGATTGCTGTTTACCAGCACGACCTTGTATCCCTCCCGACGCAATACCTTACAAGCCTGTGCGCCTGAATAATCAAACTCACATGCTTGTCCTATGACTATCGGCCCTGAGCCGATAATTAATATTTTGTGTATATCTTTACGTTTCGGCACTGTATTTTTTCCGTTCAGTGGCACAGGCTCTAAGCCTGTGATAGCGCAACCAGAGCGGCTGTGCTAAGGCATTGGAGAAGTTTTTTACAACAAAATCCTCACCTTGTCAAATATATTATTAAACTCCGTTTTCTTCTATACTTACGATAAAAAATATTTAAATGTGCGGCTCAAATCATCCCCGTAAAAAGTTAAAAATTTCTTCTAAGTTTTTTAGTTTTAAGTTGCAGGAATTTGCTTATTTTTGATTGATATAAAGTCATTAAAATTAGCATCAGAAAAAAAATCAACACTGTTTTCTGGGATTATTGATAAAGCTGGAGAAGAATCGTGGCTATCATAAATATAAGTTTTAAGGGCTTCCTTATAAGTCGCAGATAAACTCGATGAAGAAAAATGCAAAAGGGTGAGTATTCATACGTGTTAATTTTCTTTTTAATGACATCAATCGTGTGTTCTGTTCAATCTTCCGAAGTAATGAATAATTTTTCTTTTGAGACGGTTTGCAAAATGGCTTCTGAGTTGTCTCATTATGATTATACAGAAGAATCTTCAGTTCTGCCTGAAAGCTTGCTGCAGCTTGATTACGACAAATACAGAAAAATTAATTATAAGCACTCTAAGGCAATCTGGAATTCACAAAAGCTGCCTTTTAATTTGGAGTTCTTTCATAGAGGTTATATTTATAAAGATTCTGTCGATGTTTATCTCATCGAAAATGGAAAGGTTGTGCCTGTAAAGTTTAGTCCCGGCCTCTTTGAATATCAAAACGGCATGGACGCTGACCTTAATGATACCCTTGGCTTTGCCGGCGTTAAAATAATACATCGTTTGGGTAAACAAAATAACTATGGCGAAGCAGCGGCTTTCCTTGGCGCAAGTTACTTTCGTGCGGTTCCGCTAAATGGAATTTATGGCGCTTCTGCTCGAGGAATTGCCGTAAATACAGCAGTGCCGGATAAAAAGGAGGAATACCCGTCTTTTCGCAAATTTTGGATTCTTCGGCCTCTACCTGATGCAAAGGTTCTTATAATGTATGCCCTGCTCGACGGCCCCAGTGTTACAGGAGCTTACTGGTTCGAAATCGAACCAGGAGAGCAAACTTATATTACCGTCCACGTAAATATTTTTATCCGTAAACCAGTTGAAGCATTAGGTCTGGCTCCGTTGACAAGTATGTATATGTATGGAGAGGATAAAAGGCCCGCGGTCAGACAAATGGATGAGCATCCTGAGGTCCACGATTCCGATGGTTTACTCGTTGAAATGGATTCTAATGAATGGATATGGCGGCCTTTACAAAATCCAGTTCAGCCTTTTTTTAGTTCATTTGGAAGTAATGGCAGGCTGAAGGGATTTGGAGTCCTTCAAAGAGACCGAAATGCGGAAAATTATAACGATATCGGTGGGATGCCGGAAAAAAGGACAAGCATGTGGGTCGAGCCAATTCGACAATGGCCGCAGGGAAAGGTGGAATTGCTTGAACTTTCTACAAATAATGATTGGGAGGACAACATTGTTGCTCAATATGTATTAGATAAAAATATCCAAGCCGAAGCAGAGTTGAAATTCGAGTACCGCATTAGATTCTATATAGATGAAAAACCACTGCACCAGCTTGCGCAAGTTATTCGAACTTTCCGAAAAACAACAAGTGAAGGCAATCATCTTTTTGAAATTGATTTTAGAGGTAAGCAGCTTCAACAATCCTCACCCATGAAGCCAGATATAAATGTTTCGGACGGCAAAGTGACAGATATAAATTTATTGAAAGTTGATAATGATGTTTATCGATTAAGCTTTAATGTGTCGGCGGCAGAGAAATCAAAAAATATTGAAATTCGTGCATCTCTTATAAACGGAGAAAAGAACATCAGTGAAATATGGAGTGACCAATGGAAGCCTTAATCGAGTCTGCAAAAATCCGTGTAGAAGCAGATTACCGGATTCGGGCCTATCTAAGATGCTGCGGCATCAGCGATGAAAAGGCACTTGCGCGATTAGCTCAAAAAATTATTGATGCGGCCGCCCAGGGCAAAAATAATGAAGATATTGAAAAAGCGGCCATTGAAAAAATTTTCCGCTGTAAACAGGAGTGGTTTTCTTTTCTAAATAGAAATTCAAAATCTGGCGATCCATTCGCAGGCTGGTATTTGCGTGCAATACTTCAGAAAAATCCGGATTTGTTTCTTTCTAAACCTGATTTGAATCTTATTGATGATGACATTAAAAATCTGCAGCTTTTTGCGGTGCCTGTTTTCCATCAGGGCGAAATGCCTGCTCAACAATTAGGCAAGATTCCTGCCGGATTTCAAAAGGAATTCTGGATTAAGGCCGCATCTCATTTAAAAAGTACCTGGAAAAAACTGCTAAGATAATTTTGAAATAATTACTATGACGGAATCTAAAAGAAGAAATTACTGGTACCTGATTTTACTCGGGCTTTTGTGTGTGATAACTACCGTCTATGCTGCGATTGTGTTCGAGAGCACAATTCGAACAGGAAATACTCATTTCTTTTATCTGGGGATGCTGACGGTATTTATTCTCCTGTATTTCTGGATTGCAATAGGATTCTGGACGGCTACATTCGGTTTCATACGGGAATTGATGAGCGGTGTTGAATCTCCGATGACAATTTATCCTGTAAACGAACTTCCAAGAACGGCAATTATAATGGCGATTTACAATGAAGATGTTGTAGGCGTGTTCTCCCGTATGCAGGTCATGTGTGAAAATTTAATCAGAATAGGAAAAGATGATGCCTTCTATTTTTTTGTTCTAAGCGATTCAACTGACCCGGACATCTGGCTGGAAGAAGAGGAAACATGGGCACGGCTTAAAATGTCAATGCATGGAAGATGCGGGCTTTATTACAGGAGGCGTCATATTAATATAGGGCATAAGAGCGGTAATATTCGGGACTTTTGCGAGCATTGGGGAAACAATTACAGGTATATGATTGTCCTCGATGCCGACAGCCTGATGACGGCACCTGCCATGCTGGAGATGGTTAACAGAATGGAAAATGATATGAAAATCGGCATCCTTCAGTCACCTCCGATGCCTGTGAACCGCAGAAGTTTATTTGGAAGACTTCAGCAGTTTGCCGCTCATCTCTATGGCCCGATTTTTACTTCGGGTTATGCCCTGTGGTCGCAAGTTGCCGGAACTTACTGGGGACATAATGCCATTATCCGCATAAAACCTTTTATGGATACCTGCGGTCTTCCAAAGCTGCCCGGCAAAGCTCCTTTAGGCGGTGAAATATTCAGCCATGATTTTGTTGAAGCCGCATACATGCAAATGTATGGCTGGAAAGTTGTTATCGCATATGACTTAAAGGGGAGTTTCGAAGAGTGTCCCGCAAATTTGATAGATTTCGCAAAGCGAGACCAGCGATGGTGCCAGGGCAACCTGCAGCATCTTAGATTAATACTAAGACATGGCCTTCGTTCTGTAAGCAAAGCCCAGCTTGGGATGGGAGCAATGTCTTATCTTTCATCACCCTTATGGGCGATTTTTTTAGTTCTGGTGATTTTAATGGGCTTTGGGGCGCGAACTTCGAGTTCTTCCATCAATTCCAACTCTTTAAAACTTTTCATCTGGACCACTTTATTATTATTGCTTCCAAAGTTGTGGGCTTTGTTTTTGGCCTTAATTTCTCCGATGAGAATCGAAGGTTTTGCCGGACCAGTAAAAGCAACTCTGGGCGTTATAGTTGAAATTATCTCCTCAATTATCACGGCTCCCATTCTCATGGTTTTTCACACGACTTTTGTTTTAGATGCGCTCTTTGGACGTTCTATTCGCTGGGAAACCCAAAGACGAACAGATAATCGGGTGCCGTTTGCCGATGCTTTTCGTGTGCATGCGTCACATACTATTGTCGGTCTGGCAGGTGCATTTCTGGTTTTCTGGCTGTCGCCGGATATCTTTCCATGGATGACGCCTGTTTTGGTTCCATTAATTCTTTCCGTTCCAATTTCAATGCTCATGGGTGACCAGCGGATTGGAAGATGGCTTTTTAAGAGAAAATTGCTTGTCATTCCGCAGGAAATCAGGCCAAACTATATTCTTAGGCATCAGCGTTACCTAATGCGCAAATATGCAGCAAAACTCAAAGGTGCACCTCACCCGTTTAATCGTGTTATAATTGACCCTTCATTTAACGCATTGCACATCGCATTACTTCCAAAAAAACGGCAAAATGTCTCAAATGTGCATCTTGACAAATTAAAACGTGTGGCATTAACCGGCGGTCCTGACCATTTGTCTATTGATGAACGTAAACAGCTAATTTTTGATGGGGACTGCCTCGAGTGGCTTCACAAACAGGCGTGGAAAGAATGGCCTCTTGAACTAATTGAAAAATGCAGCATCATTTAAGCGGCTTGTATATCTTATCTGCTATTTCTTAGATAATTATCAATCGCCTTAGCTGCGGCTCTACCGCTTTCAATCGCACGCACTACAAGGGAGGCTCCATTAATCGTATCGCCGGCGGCAAATACCCACGGCTGATTCGTCTGGAAATTATTAACAGCTATATCGCCTCGATTATTCAATTCTAATCCAAGCTCAGTTATCAAACCTTCATGCGGCACGTGTAAAAATCCCATTGCCAATAGGACTATATCGGCATCCAGAACGACTTCGGTTCCCGGAATTTCTTTGAGCTTCCATCCCGAATTCTGTTCCATCCATTCGACTTTACAAATATGAACATGACTTACCCTTGTTTCAGTCCCGGTAAATTTTTTGGTCATCACGCTCCAGATTCTTTCACATCCCTCTTCGTGAGAAGTGCTCGTTCTCATTATCCGGGGCCAATTAGGCCATGGGGTATCCTCTGGTCTTTCAACAGGCGGTTTAGGTAAAATCTCTATTTGAACAATTTGCCTGGCTCCCTGTCTTCGAGCAGTCCCGACGCAATCACTGCCTGTATCGCCTCCTCCAATAACTACCACTTTTTTGTTTTTGGCATTAATTAGTCTGCTGGCAGGATTTTCATTTATTTCTCCTGCGCAAATCTTGTTCTGCGCTGTTAAATAATCCATTGCATAGACGATATTTTCATAATCGCTTCCCTGAACGGGCAATCCTCTTGGTTGTCCTGCGCCCATTGTCAGGCATACGCAGTCAAATTGCTTTTCCAGATAATGTGCGGATATATCTTTTCCAACAGTTATGTCTGTCTGCAGCTGAACACCCTCTGATGTCAATTGATTCAATCGCCTGTCAATAACAGATTTTTCCAGTTTGAAGTCAGGTATACCGTAACGCAAAATTCCGCCTATTTTCTTATCTTTTTCAAAAACTACCACATCATGGCCTGCTCTGGCCAATTGCTGTGCCGCTGTCAAACCGGCCGGGCCTGAACCGATTATTGCAATCCTTTTTCCGGTTTTCTTTGCTGCAGGTTGTGGTTTAATCCAGCCCTCCTTAAAGCCTCTTTCAACTATTTGAAATTCAATGTGCCTGATAGTAACAGGCTGATCGCTTATTGCCAGGGTGCACGCTGTTTCACAAGGGGCAGGACAAATCCGGCCGGTAATTTCTGGAAAATTATTTGATGAATGCAAAAGCTCACAAGCTTCATGCCAGTTTCCCCTGTAAACTAAATCATTGAAATCCGGAATATAATTTCTCAATGGACAGCCGCTGCCATGACAAAAAGGAATGCCGCAATCCATACACCTTGCCGCCTGCTCTTTAATTTGTTCGGGTGTCAGCGGCAGCTCAAGCTCTTTAAAATCATATACCCTCTCTTCAATAGGTCTATAGCCCGCAGATTGCCGCTTATATTTCATAAAACCTTTTGTCTCACCCATAGAACACCTCCTCTGTTGCCGGAGTTGTATCAGTATCGCGATGTTCCGCTGCCCTCATCTTCTCGAGTGCTTTTCTATAGTCGAATGGAATAACCTTTACAAATTTACCTAACATATCCTGCCAGTTGCTGAGGATTTGATGAGCCCTTGCGCTGCCGGTCCAATCGAAATGTTTTTGAACAAGATTCATTAGTATTTTTATATCCTCTTTTTGCCACACGCTCTCGAGCTCGACCATATCGAGGTTGCAAAGATTATCGAAATTGCTCGTTTCATCCAGAACATATGCTATGCCGCCGCTCATTCCTGCGGCAAAATTGCAGCCTGTCCTGCCTAAGACGACGATTGTTCCTGCTGTCATATATTCGCAGCAATGGTCGCCCACTCCCTCGACTACCGCGACTGCACCGCTGTTTCTTACAGCGAACCGTTCACCTGCCATACCATTGATAAATACTTCACCACTGGTAGCGCCATAAAGAAGGGTATTGCCTGCAATAATATTTTCTTTTGCGGCAAACGGAGCGCCGGCGGGAGTTAAAACAACTATCCTTCCGCCGCTTAGCCCTTTGCCCAGATAATCATTGGTTTCGCCAGTAAGTTTGAAAGTTACACCAGGCGCAAGAAATGCACCAAAGCTTTGGCCTGCTGAGCCGTTAAATAAAACCTGAATAGTGTTATCAGGCAAACCGCAGGGGCCATGTTTTTTCACAATTAAATTGCTCAGCATTGCGCCCACTGCACGGTTTAAATTTCGAATATTCATTTCAAGAACAATACATTCTTTCTTTTCGATCGCCCGTTTGGCTTTTTCTATAATCAATTTATCCAGGTGGCCGTCTAATTTATTCATCTGAATAACGATATTTCTAATTGCTCTGCCATCTGATGTATCCGGCTGATGGAATATAGCCGAAAAATCCAGTCCTTTTGCCTTCCAGTGCTCGATTGCTTTATTAGTTTCAAGAAGGTCAACTCGGCCAATCATATCTTCAAATTTTCGAAAACCTAATTGAGACATAATCTGTCGGGCTTCCTGGGCGACAAAAAACATGTAACGTTCCAAAAATTCAGGCCTGCCTCTGAACCGTTTTCGTAATTCCGAATCCTGGGTTGCTATTCCGAATGGACATGTCCCTTCATGACATTTACGAAGCAGCGTACAGCCAAGTGTTACCAGCGCCGATGTTCCAAAACCGAAACGCTCCGCTCCCAGCAGCGCTCCTATTACAATATCTCTACCCGTCTTCATTTGTCCATCAGCTTGCACTCTGATTCTGTCTCTTAAGCGGTTCAAAACTAATACCTGCTGCGTCTCTGCAAGACCGAGTTCCCATGGGACGCCTGCGTGCTTTATAGAAGAAAGCGGACTTGCGCCGGTTCCTCCATCATGGCCGCTGATAAGCACCTCATCTGCGTTTGCCTTGGCGACTCCGGCGGCTATTGTTCCTACACCGACTTCCGCGACTAATTTAACAGATACTCGCACGCCCGGATTGCTGGATTTTAAGTCATAAACAAGCTGAGCCAAATCCTCAATCGAATATATATCATGATGAGGAGGCGGTGAAATCAATGTGACTCCCATAGTTGAATATCGCAGCCTTGCGATTTCCTCTGTAACTTTATGCCCTGGAAGCTGCCCGCCTTCACCAGGCTTTGCTCCTTGGGCAATTTTTATCTGCAGCTCTTTTGCGTTTGCCAGGTAATTTATTGTTACTCCGAATCTTCCGCTTGCTACCTGTTTAATACCGCAGTTTTTAGAATCGCCATTAAGTTCTGGTATATATCGGGATTCGTCTTCGCCGCCTTCACCCGTATTGCTCATTGCCCCTATTCGGTTCATTGCTATTGCCATGCACTCATGCGCTTCTTTGCTGATTGAGCCATGACTCATTGCGCCTGTGCAGAATCTTGTCACGATTTCGCTTGCCGGCTCAACTTCCTCAATAGGGACAGGTTTGCCTGCTTTGAACTCGAATAATCCCCTTAATGTGCATAATTGTTTTGCCTGTTCGTTAACAGCGGCCGCGAATTCTTCATAAAACTTTTTATTATTGCTTACAACCGCCTGCTGCAGACGTGATACGGTGACTGGATTCCATAAGTGTCTTTCTCCCGAATGCCTGAACCGATATTCGCCGCCAAATTCCAGCACGGGCGTTTCCGGTGTATGCTCTTCAAATGCTGCTTTATGGCGCGATATTGCCTCTTGTGCTATTTCGTTTAATCCTATACCTTCTATTCTCGAGCTTGTCCCCGTGAAATATTTATCTATTACTTCGCGGTTTAGCCCTATAGCCTCGAATAATTGTGCGTTATGATAGCTGCGCAAAGTCGATATTCCCATTTTGCTCATTACCTTGAGAATACCTTTCTTAATTGCTGCGATGTAATTATCAGCTATTTGAGTAAGTTCCATTTTTGCAGGAATATGTCCCTCTCTACGCATCTCGAATAATGTTTCAAACGCAAGGTAAGGATTAATTGCATTGGCGCCGTAGCCGCACAGCAGACAAAAATGCATTACCTCTCTGGGTTCACCTGTTTCAATAATTAATCCGGTTTTTCCTCGCAGCCCTCGTCTAAGCAGTCCATGATGAACTGCCCCGGTGGCTAATAACGAAGGTATTGCCGCCTTGCCTGGTGTTATGCTGCGGTCACTTATGATTATCAGTGATGCTCCATTTTTGATTGCCTCTTCGGCATCGTTGGCTAATTCATCTAATGATTTTTGAAGATTCTCTCCTGGATTCTGGTCATTCACATCAAAAAGGGCATTTATCGTTGAAACTTTTATATCATCCCTCTTTACTGCCCTGAGTCTCTCTATATCTTCATTGGTAAGAATCGGATGGGGCAGTTTTAATTGCCGGCAGTGTTGGGGACTTTCTTCCAGAAAGTTTCTTTTGCTGCCGACAAATGACATCAAGCTCATTACTAATCCCTCACGCAGAGGGTCTATCGCAGGATTTGTTACTTGCGCGAATAATTGCTTAAAGTAATTGAACAATAGTTTGGGCTTGTCAGATAGTACCGCAAGCGGTGTGTCATTGCCCATAGAACCTACCGGCTCCTGCCCGTTTACTGCCATTGGTGTTAGTATCATCTTCAGCTCTTCACTGGTATAGCCGAATGCACGCATTTTCTGGATGGTCTTTTCAGGGCTGCTGCTGATTAGCTCAGGTGTATCGAAGAGCCCGCGCAGTTCAATCCGGTTTTCTTCAAGCCATCTTCTATAGGGTCTCCTGCGGGCGATTTTGCTTTTGATTTCGTTATCAGTGATTATGCGTCCTTCTGCCGTATCGACGAGAAACATATTGCCCGGCTGAAGCCTTCCTTTTCGGAAAATCTTTTCAGGCGGAAACTCAATTACTCCTGCTTCACTTGCTATTACCGCTAATCCATCAGTTGTTATCAAATATCTGCATGGCCTTAATCCATTGCGATCGAGAGTGCCGCCTATGAACCTTCCATCTGTAAACACCATTGCCGCAGGGCCGTCCCATGGCTCCATTATCGCAGAATGATATTCATAGAATGCCCGTTTGTCGGTGCTGATATGATATTTCGGTCCGAACGCCTCAGGTATCATCATCATCATAGCGTGCGGCATACTTCGGCCGGCTCGCACAAGAAGTTCGAGTGCCGCATCAAAGCATCCCGAATCGCTGGTATCCTCTGGTAAAACCGGCAGAAGGTCGGCCATATTTTCACCGAAGGCCTCGCTTGCCATTGTAGTTTCACGTGCACGCATATAATTGCGGTTTCCGCTTAGCGTGTTGATTTCGCCATTGTGCGCTATGCAGTGAAACGGCTGCGCTAATCGCCAGCTTGGAAAAGTATTTGTGCTGTATCGCTGGTGAACTATGGCAAGCGCAGATTTGACATTTTTGTCGGCCAGGTCCGGGTAATACGCAAATAACTGCCTGGCCATAAACATGCCCTTGTAGCAGATTGTTTTACAGGATAAAGAAGGGACATAAAAATCTTCTCCTGCCTGCCCTGAGCTTGTCGAATGGGTCTTGCCGAATTTTTCACGAACAAGCCGCTCTGCCCTGCGCCTGGCCATATATAACTGCCGTTCAAATAATTCGCTCGGCAAAACTATGCCTGATACAAATATCTGTTTTACAGATGGTTCGGCCGCACGCGCTATTTCACCAAGGCAATCATTATTTGTGGGGACATTCCGCCATCCAATAACTTTCATTCCATAATTAACTACTGCTGCTTCAAGAATCTTCTCGCATTCCTTCCGAATTTTTTCATTTTTTGAGCCGAAGATTATTCCAACTGCATACAATCCGGCCTCAGGCAGAGTAAAACCATTTCTTGAGCATTCTTGCTCGAAAAATTCGTGCGGAATCTGAAATAAAATACCGGCGCCATCGCCAGTCATCTCATCTGCGCCTGCTGCTCCGCGATGATGCAAATTTATTAATATTTCGTTTCCATATTCGAGTATGGAATGGGCCTTTTCGCCTGCAATATTTACAACAGCACCTATGCCGCAGGCATCATGTTCACGCCGACTCTCATAAAGACCTTGATTTTCCTGTCTTACCATTTTAGGATCGCTCTTTAAAGCTCCATAAGTTGTATATGCATACCATTATACGTCATAAATTATCAGAAAACTTGTATATTCGATTAATATATACCATTAGTGAATTTTATAATATTATTTACTTTGCTTATACTGCGAATATATTATTAGAATTGTTAAACATGCAAAAAAAAAGGGGTGAGACCCGACTCGTTTTGCCGACCGAAGGTCAGCTCGATGAGTGGGGCTCACCCGCAACCCAATGCCCACCCCTAATAAAGGGGGCTTCGCCCTAATTAAAACTCACAAACTAAAACTCACCGCGGAGCACGCTTGAGACCGCAGAGATTTTTTTTTAATTATTTTTTCTCTGCGTACCTTGCGGTCTCTGCGGTAAAACTTTCTGTAACTACTATGCGTCGTAATACAAATGAAATTCATGCGGATGCGGCCGCAAAGCTATCTCATCTATTTCCTTTTCTTGTTTCCACTGAATCCATGTTTCAATCAGGTCATTAGTGAATACGTCGCCTTCGGTCAGAAATTTATGGTCTTTTTCCAGAGCGGCAATCGCCTCAGATAAAGACCCTGGAGCCTGTTTAGTGTTGGCAAGTTCTTTCTTTGAAAGTTCATACACATCCACGTCCATCGGCTTACCTGGATCTAATTTGTGTTTTATTCCATCAACAGCAGCCATTAACATCGCGGCAAAGGTAAGATAACCATTGCAGCTCGGGTCCGGGCAGCGGAACTCAACGCGTTTTGCCTTAGGACTCGGTGAATACATCGGAATACGGCAGGCCGCCGACCTGTTGCGCGCCGACATACAAAGATTTACCGGCGCCTCAAATCCGGGCACTAACCTTCTGTAAGAGTTTGTCGTTGGCGCAGCAAACGCTAATATTGCCGGTGCATGATGAATAAGACCGGCAATAGCATGCATGGCCATATCGGAAAGTCCCGCATAGCCTTTGCCCGCAAACAGGTTTGTCCCTTTCTTCCAGAGTGAAAAATGCGTGTGCATGCCGGAACCATTGTCCTGGAAAATGGGCTTTGCCATAAATGTGGCCGTCTTGCCGTGTCTCTTTGCCACATTTTTTACAATGTATTTGTACCACATTAATTTATCTGCCTGCTCGACTAATGGAGCATAAAGCATATCAATTTCCGCCTGGCCGCCTGTTGCGACTTCATGATGGTGCTTTTCGATAACAATCCCGACCTTCTGCATTTCCTCTACCATTTCAGTGCGTATATCCTGCTGAGTATCTGTCGGGCTCACCGGGAAATAGCCGCCCTTATATGAAGGCTTATATCCAAGGTTCGGTTCCTCGAAACGGGCTGTATTCCACGACCCTTCCGATGAATCGATTGAATACATTCCGGTGTGCTGATTCTGCTCATAACGGACTTCGTCAAAGATAAAGAATTCCGGCTCAGGCCCATAAAACGCTGTATCCGCTATGCCTGCCTTCTTTATATATTCAGCAGCCTTTTTGGCGATATTACGGGGGTCACGATTGTATTCTTCGCGAGTCATCGGATCGACAACATCGGCCAAAACGCTCACGGTCGGTTTTTCAAAAAACGAATCCATAACAACCGTGCTAAGGTCCGGAACCGCCATCATGTCTGACTGATGAATCGGTTTCCAGCCGCGGATTGATGAGCCGTCGAAACCAAGACCTTCCTCTAAGGTCTTTGCGTCGAGG